>OLRX01002521.1_pt1 | contig 11534 bp, 9 predicted proteins | sample 1672991 | NCBI WGS metagenome assembly OLRX01 (sample SAMEA3136744, study PRJEB25190) | human gut metagenome | biome: human gut; feature: human-associated habitat; material: faeces | place: Austria | collected 2013
GAGCCCCTGCAGCCTCGGCGGCCGGTCGCCCGTGAGCACCACGAGCGGCACGCGCGACGACTCCGCCTCCATGACCGCCGGATAGTAGTTCGCCACCGCCGAGCCCGACGTGCACACGAGCGCCGCCGGACGCCCGCTCGCCTTCGCCAGCCCGAGCGCGAAGAAGGCCGCGCCGCGCTCGTCCACGTCCACGAACAGGCGCATCCGCTCCGGCGCGCGCCGCGACAACTCGAACGCCGTCATGGACAGCGGCGTGGAGCGCGACCCAGGGCTCACCACCACGTCACGCACGCCCCAGCGCGCCAGCTCGTCGAAGAACGCGCCCAGGAACAGCGCCGTCGCCCGCGGGTCAGCCGTCATCGCGCCTCGCCCCCATCGAACGCCGAGAGCACCGTCTTCAGCTTCATGCCTATCTCGTCGTACTCGTCGTCGGCCACGCTGCCCTCCACGATGCCGCAGCCCGCGTACACCCAGCCGATCTCGCCGTCGAACACGCCGGTGCGCAGCGCCACCGAGAACTCGCCGTCGCCGGCGCCGTCCACGTAGCCGCACGCGCCCGCGAAGAAGCCGCGGTTGTACGCCTCCACCTCGCGCAGCAGCATCTTCGCCTCGCCCACCGGCGTGCCGGCCACGGCCGGCGTGGGATGCAGGTCCTCCATCATCGACCACAGGTCCACGCCCTCCAAAAGGCGCGCCCGCGCCGGCGTGCACAGGTGCTGCACGTGCGTGAGCGGCAGGATGCCCGGCTCGGCAGGCACGTCAACGCCGTAGCACGTGCGCCGGAACACCTCGCGGATGAACCGCACCACGTAGTCGTGCTCGGCGCGGTTCTTCGGGTCGTCCATGAGATCGGCGGCCAGCCGTGCGCGCTCATCCTCGGAGCCGCCGGCCGGGCAGGTGCCCGCCAGGCACATGCTCTCCAGCTCGGCGCCGCGCTTGCGCACCAGCAGCTCGGGCGTGCACCCACAGAAGAACACGTCGGCGTAGCGGTACAGGAGCACCGTGCCGCGCGCCGGCCCGTCTATCAGGTTCACCAGCAGGTCCTTCGATGAGAACGGCCGCTCGGCCACCAGGCGCTGCCGCCTCGACAGCACCACCTTGTCCACGCGTCCCGTCTCGATGGCCGCCAAACCGGCGCCCACGGCCGCGCGCCATGCCTCGCGCGAGTCGGGCTCCAGCCGGTACGGCACCGTCACGCGGCGGCACGGCGGCGCGGCCAGCGCCTGGCGCGCGAACCGCTCGATGCGCCCCGCGTACACCGGTCCCAACGAGTTCACCTGCAGAAGCGTGCCCCGCTCGTTCTCAATAAGCACGATCTCCGGCAGCATGAACTTCAGCCGCGGGAACGCCTCGAACAGCTCGTCGGCAGGGGCCGGGTTCTCCGCATCGAAGCGGTTGAACGAGAAGTACACGGGCGGCTGTTCCACCGGCCCCTCCAGCTCGCTCTCGGCCTCGTCGAGCGTCGGCAGCGCAATGCAGCGCCCGAGCCCCATATAACGGCACGCCCGCTGCTTGTCGTAGTACACGAACTGGTCGGTGAACCCTTTCTGCATCAGGCAGAACGCATCGACGATATCAGCCTCGATCGGCAGGGTATGCGAGTGGATCTTGGTCATGACGCTCCTTACCGCGCCGGCTCGCAGCCGAGCGCCGTCTTCACCATGGTCTTCACTTTGTTCACGAGGTCCTCCGATCGTCCGGGAGCAGCAACGCGCGAGATTGCACAGCCCCATAGTATACCCGTCCGAGCGCCGGGTTCCCGATCGCGGCCGCGAGGGGTTGCCGGCGTGCGCCGGTCAACGATTCCATGAACTTCTCGTTTGCACACGGGTCGCATTCTATACTGAAATGAATTTCCGAGGACGAAGCGTCACGATCCACAACGAAAGGGCCTCCATGAAGAAGTTTCTCCAAGAATTCAAGGATTTCATCAATCAGGGCAACGTGATGGACCTGGCCGTGGCCGTGGTCATCGGCGCGGCGTTCACCGCCATCGTCAACTCGGCCGTGAGCGACCTCATCATGCCGATCGTGGGCGCGTTCACCGGCGGCGTGAACTTCTCGAACTTGAAGCTGTATCTGCCGCTGGGAGCGGGCGATTCCGCCATCGCCTACGGAAGCTTCATCAACGCCGTCATTCAGTTCGTCATCATCGCGTTCGTGGTGTTCCTTATGGTGAAGGCCCTGAACAAGGCCCGCTCGCTGGCGAAGCACGGCAAGCAAGCCGAGGAGGAGAGGGCCCCGCACTGCCCGTACTGTCTCGAAGAGGTAACCAAGGGCGCCACGCGCTGCCCCCACTGCACGGCCGAGCTGCCCGAGCCCGCCGGCCTCACTGCCAAGGCGTAGGACGTCCACCTGTCGAGCGTTGCCGCACCCGCCCTCATACCTGCTCGGGCGGCGGGGGCACGGCATCCTCTTCGGTGGAGAACATCCGCTCGCGTTTCGCCACAAACGCCTTCAAGTCGCTCTCGGAGTGGATGTCGAGCTTGCCGTACAGGTTGTGCAGGTGCGTCTTGATGGTGTTCGAGGTGATGTACAGATCCTCGGCTATCTCCTTGCGCGACTTTCCCTCTATCAGGCTGTACATGATCTCCAATTCGCGCTGCGTCAGCCCGAAGTCCTGCGCGACCACCTCGCAGGTGCGATAGCTGTCCGTGGGCTCGTCGGGATCGCCGGGACGCACGAACCCCCAACCTGTGCGCATGTTCGCATTGTTCGTTAGCAGCAACGCCATCATCAGCACCAAGAAGGCCAGGGCACAGAAGAACACCACGACTTGCTCGGAACCCGCCAGCACCTGCAGGGCCACGCTGCCCACCACGATGCCCAGCGCGCGCCCCGTCATGAGCGCCGTGCTGGGACAAGAGGCAACCCAGGTGGCCGGCTGGTCGCAGTTTTTGATGAGATACGATCCCAAACCCCATAGCACCAGGTCGAGGTACAGGAAGCCCGTCACCTGCAGCATGCCTGCCATAACCGACGTCGGCCCCAGCACGCCCACCGCCAGCAAACCCGCCCCCGCAAGCGGAAACCCTATCTGGTAGATGGAACGGTTGAAGTCCATCTGCAGCACCAGCACCGCCAGCAAGGCGAGCGATGCCGCGAAGAAGTACCCGACAGAGTCGAGCATCTGCGAGAGAAAGCCCGAGAAGCTCAAGAAGCCCAGCGGTATGCCCAGCGCCAAACCCTGCGTGACGGACGTGGCCATGAAGCGGTAGGGAATAAGCAGGTCGTTCGTAGACTCGCGGTACAGCACCTTCTGGTCGGGGAACGCCTTGCCCTTCGCACAGTAGAACAGCAGCACGACGAAAGCCGGTAAAACGAAGGCGATAACCCACCGCAGCAGCGGGTCGAGCAGCGCGATGCCCAGCGACAGCACCCCCGTGGCAAGTGCCGAGGCAATGCCGAACGTCAGCGTGGGCGTCATTCCCAGCATGCCGAAGATGCGCCCCAGCTCAATATGGATGCCCATGGTTCCCACGGCCAGCAGCGCCATGCCCAGCGCCAGCGTCGCGAAGCGGAACGCGTCATCCGCGATGCCCGCATGCGTCTCCATGAAGAGGAAGAACACGCCCAGCACCATGCTGCTCACGAGAAACCAGAGGTACGCATCCTTGTCGAACACCTTGATCTTCTTGAAGCGGAACGCGAAGAACAGGCATACGCCCGCGCAGATGAACAGAAACGGCACGATGGTGGAGAGCTCGAAACCGGCCACCTGGAACGTGCCGGGAAAGAAGAAGCCGTCCAGGAACAGCAGGACGGCGAACGTCTTGTAAGCGGTGAAACCCACAAAAAGAGTCGGCTGCTCCCGTACGTCGTGGACAACTTTGCGCATGCCGCCGAAGCGGGCGCCCTCAGCCTCCATATGGATCCCCCCCCCGATACCCATCGACTTCGCGAGCGAACGCGCAGCCCCACGTCAAACCGGCCGCATAGCCCCCGCTCTCGTTACCGGCGAGCATACCTAAACCCGCTGGAAAAGTATCTAATACTTATGGGGTGAGATGCTCGGGAAGCGCAAACCACCTCTGGCGGAGGATGGCGCCGGTCAAGCCAAAACCTCATTATTTTACTAGCACGTGCGCCTTGCCCGGCATTTCCGAGGAAGGAATACCGCAAGGAGGTGAAACAGGGGGACGGGCACGAGCGCGACAGACTACTGAAGTTTCGCGAGAAAGCGGAAACCAAGTATCACCCCCTGCTCCCCTTCCGGGTCGCTCCCGGAAGGGGAGCGTCAAAATGAAGGGAGGCGTTGTTCGCCATGACCGCCCGAACACCGGCCCAAGGCTCCGAACGCTACCTGGATTTTACGAACGCCCAAGGACTCTGCTTCCGCATGCAGGTCGAGGACGATCCCTTCGACGCCTGCGCATTCACCGTCCGCGTCACCCCGCTGCAAAGCCACGGGGAGTCCAACGCGAGCCAACCTGCCTTTTCGCAGCACGCGCTGCTCTCCGCCCTCACGTCGCGAGAGCGCGACGTTGCAATGCTCATTGCCGAGGGCTTCACGAACGACCAGATCGCCCTCCAGCTTTGCATCAGCCTCTCTACCGTCAAATCCCACATCCAGAACATCTTCGCCAAAGCCCACGTGCCCAACCGCACGGCGCTCGTCGCCCTACTGCACGACGCGGCACGCTAGCCTCTGCGCAGCGCCGCATCAAGCAGAACACAGAAGGCGCGAAGTCGAGGGATATCGTCAAGAAGCCAGCCACCCCCCCCCGGAGCGAAGGACCCGAGGAGCGCTCCTCGGCAGCCGAAGCACCCTAGCTAAAGCCTTTTCGCAGAAGGCGCCTCTTCGGACGTCCTCCCCCGCCGCGCCTTAACCGCACAGCGCAAAAGCCCCCCGCCGCGGGGACTGAATGCGACGAGGGGCTCGAGGAATAAGATGTCGAGCGCGCCTGTCGGTGCGCGCTGCGACCGGGTAGTTAAGCCAGCATCGGCATGATCAGGTACATGACGGCGAACGACCATGCGGTGCATACCGTGAAGATAGCAACCTGGATCAGGCAGATGGGATGGTAGGTTCCCTTGAAGCGGAACACCTTCAGCACCCACTCGACCAGCGGCGCGAACACCACGGCGCCGATGAGGATGGTGGGGATGACGATGGCCCAGCTGGGCGGATAGGTGCTCACGACGGCGGACGCGAACACGATGCCCGCGAACGTGAAGGCCATGCCCGTCTTCTTCCACTTGGGATACCAGATGAGGATGGCCAGAGCGCCCGTGACCACCTGCACCATGATGAGCAGGGGGAAGTTGCCGGAGCCGTATGCGGGATGCAGCGGGTTCATGACCCACGAGATGATGCCGCCCACGTACATGCCGATCGTGGCCCACGAGCTGCCCCAGATGGTCAGCTGGCCGATGTCGCCGAAGATCTGGTGCACGAAGAACTTGCTCTTGTTCTGGTCCGTGGGGTTCGCGCCCTCGGCCGGCGCCGGGATGGTCATCCACGGCATGAGGCGGAAGATGAGCGAGCACACCGGCACCACGATGGCCACGCCGGCGGACACGGCGATGAACAGCGGCAGCCCCAGCGGGGACACGATGCCGTACAGCAGGGCGTAGCACACCGGGCAGGTGACGACAGTGCCCAGGATGAGCGACGTTGCCACCTTCTTCAGGTCGGACCCGTAGAAGATCACGAACACCTGCACGGTGAGCACAGTGGCGAACGTGGGAATCCAGCCGCTGGCGAACAGGCCGCCGTAGAGCAGCTGGCCCAGGATGAGCGACAGGCAGGTCGTCACGAACATGGTGGTGAAGATGTGGCCGTTGCCCGCCACGCCGGTGCCGGCGTGGGCCGACTTCTTGCGCTCGAGCGCGGCGGCCACGAAGCCCATGATGATCATGCCGATGGAGGCCGGGAGCGCCGCGATGAACGAGCCCTCGGTCAGGTCGGCGAAGAACCAGGCCACGCGGTAGAGGGGCGAACCCTCGATGCAGCCGGTCATCATGGTGCCGAAGTCGTAGATGAAGTTGTTGTTCATGAGCAGGGGCTGCACGTAGCTCATGAGCGCGTACAGCGCGATGGCAGCTACGACGGTGATGCAGAACGCCGGCAGGATCTCCTTGCGGGACACGGCCGTCGCGGGTGCTTTCGATGATGCGGGTGCGTCTGCGACGATAGTCGCATCGTCGTCGATGATCGTGTTCTCCACGATGACACCTTCTCTCGTTTCCGATTGGTATTGCCACAAAACCCCTGGCGAGCAGGCAGATGGCCGCCCTTGTCGCCCTTTGCAGCACGTTATGGATTTTTCCGAGGAAGGATTACGTTGCGGCCCATCCTACCCCACGCCCCCGCCGGAAGGGAATCGGCCGAAAGTATGATCATCCCCGCGATATCGTCCTTACGGCCGGTGGCAGGAAGGACGAGTTTTACTCTATGCTGTGCAGCGGGGATGATTCATGGTTTCACGATAACGCCGACCGGTGCGGCCGCATTGCCGCATGCGGGCAAAGGCGCTCTTCCGCTTTTCCGCGATAGTATCGAAGGAAAAGGAGAACCTGTTATGAGCACTTGGTATCCCGAGGCAGACCTGGTCATCCAGCATCCGAAGATCTACACCGTCGCCATCACGTGCGACGAGGTGAAGGAAGGCAAGACGGACTTCCCCATCATCGAGGACGGCGGCGTGGCCGCCAAGGACGGCAAGGTCATCGCGATCGAGCCTGACGACTCCGTCAACCAGAACGACAGCCGCGAGGACTGCGGCTGGGAGAACATCTGGAAGGGCAACGTGCAGATGCGCCCCTGCGCCATGGGCCATTCATGGAAGAAGGAGCTCTACGCCGAGACGCGCCTCCTCCACCCCATGAAGCGCGTGGGGGAGCGCGGCACGAACAGCTTCGAGCGCATCAGCTGGGATCAGGCTATCGAGGAGATCGCGCAGAAGCTCACGCAGGACTTCTTCAAGTACGGCGGCGAGTCGCTGGTGACCTCTACGGGCGGCGGCGGGAACCCGCACTTCAGCTCGCCGTGTCGCTTCACGCAGGCGTTGGGATCGCCGAACATCTTCGAGCCGGGCTGCGCGCAGTGCTTCCTGCCGCGCATGGCCACGTTCTCGCTCATGTACGGCGGCAGCAAGTCGGGCACCACGTCGATGGCCGATTCCAAGTACGGCGGCTGTTCGTCGCTGTACTTCCCGGAGGACAATCCTATCCAGACGCTGGTCATGTGGGGCACCTGCACCAGCTACCACGCGCCCAGCGGTTCGGGGCGCGCCATTGCCGAGCTGCGCGCACGCGAGCAGGGGCTCAACATGGTAGTGGTGGACCCTCGCTTCACGCCCGATGCGGCTATGGCCGACGTGTGGCTGCCCATTCGTCCCGGAACCGACGTGGCGCTTATGATGACGTGGATCCGCTACATCATCGAGAACAAGCTGTACGACGAAGATTTCTGCAAGCGTTGGACGAACCTGCCGTACCTCATCGACACCGATACGAAGAAGATGCTGCGCGCCTACGAAGTGGGCCTGGGCGAAGCCGATGCGGAAGATGCGGAAAAGACGTTCGTGGTGTGGGATCAGAAGACGAACTCCGCGAAGGCGCTGCCATGGCCGTACGACGAAGCGCTGGACCCCGCGTTCTTCGGCACGTACGAGATCGACGGCGTCGAATACCCCACGGCGTTCACGCTGCTGCAGGAGCGCGTGGACGAATGGACGCTCGAAAAGGGCTGCGAGGTATGCTGCCTTGAGAAGGACCAGGTGGAGAAGGCCATCCGCATCTACGCGGAGAACGCGCCGTCCGGCCTGGTTCTGGGCGTGGCCACCGACATGAGCCCTCAGTCGGCCCAGGGTACGGAAGGCGCCTGCATCCTGGAGTTCTTGCTGGGCAACGTGGAGAAGCCGGGCGCGCTGCTGCAGCGTTTCCCCGACCCGCCGAACAAGGTGGATCTCGGCACTATGAACACGCTGGTCACAGGCGATATGCTGGAGAAGCGCCTAGGGTATCGCGAGCACAAGGGCCTGGGCATCTGGTCGCATGCGCACATCCCCACGGTGTTCAAGGCCATCACCACAGGCGAGCCGTACCAGCCGCGCAACTGGATGGAGCGCTCTGGCAACAAGCATGCGATGATCGGCAACGCGGGGCAGCTGTCCGAGATCATCGACAAGATGGAGATGATCTGCCATCTGTACATGTACCCCACGGCCTTCACCATCGAAGCGGCCGATTACGTTCTGCCCACGCAGGAGTGGCTGGAGAGCTATTTCACCATCGCCCACGCGAACAAGATCATCATCCGCCAGCCGGTGGTGCACTTGTACGAAACGGTGAACGAGGGCGTCATCTGGTCGGAGATCGCGCATCGTTGCGCCGAGCTGGGCAATCCGTTCGCTCAGAAGGCCTTCGACAAGGAATACCTGGCAACGCTGGGCACCGATCTGGTGTACTGGCGCGGCCAGCAGGAAATGATGGACTTCCATATGGGCTCGCTGCCTATGAGCTGGGACGAACTGGCCGAGATGGGCACGTACGAGTGGATCTCCAAGGAAGACTACCTGACGTATTACACCTACAAGACCATCGATCCGAAGACGGGCAAGGAGAAGGGCTGGAACACGCCGTCCAAGAAGGTCGAGCCGTATTCGGAAGGCACGCTCATGCTAGGCCGCGAGCGCCGAGGGCAAATCCTACGTCATGCCGCCGGCCGACGAAGATTACGATCCTTTGATCTACTATCTGGAGCCCGAGGAGACGAACCTCACCGATACGGAATATCCCATCATGCTGACCCAGGGACGCATTCCGCACTACCATCACGGCACGTTGCGCAACATTCCGTATCTGCGCGAGCTGTATCCGGTGCCGCTGGTCAGCATCCATCCCGAGACCGCCGAGAAGTACGGCGTGGAGGACGAGCAGTGGGTGTGGGTGGAAAGCCGTCGCGGCAAGGTGCGCGGGAAGGCGCATGTGACGGCGGGCATCGCAAAAGACGCCGTGCACATGGAACGCTTCTGGAATCCCGAGTACCTGGACACCGACACGCCGAGCAAGGCCTGGACTGAGATGAACGTGAACATCCTCACCAAGACCGACGGGCGTTACAGCCCCGAGCACGGCACGTACACGCTGCGCGGCTTCACGGTGAAGGTGTACCCGGCTCCCGAAGGCGCGCCTGAAGGCGCATGGATCAACCCGACCGATTTCGAACCGTGGATGCCTGAATTCAGCGAATCCACTGAGGTGGTGTTCAAATAATGGCTCATTACGCTATCGTCGTCGATCTCGACCGCTGCATCGGCTGCCACGGCTGCGAGATCGCCTGCAAAAACGAGAACGAAGTGGAGCTTGGCTCGTTCTGGAACAAAGTGGTGCAGGTGGGCCCGTTCGGAGACTACCCGCATCTGCACCAGTACTTCTTGCCGGTTATGTGCCAGCAGTGCGACGACTCGCCGTGCACGCACGTGTGCCCCACCGGCGCCATGCACAAGGACGATCGCGGGCTCGTGTGGCCCGACGAGCGCAAGTGCATCGGCTGTGGGTACTGCACCATGGCCTGCCCCTATCATGCCCCCTTCATCGACCAGCACCTGAAGAAGAGCTCGAAGTGCGACGGCTGCCGCGCGCAGCTGGACGAGGGGCTCGGCCCCGTATGCGTCGAGGCCTGTCCCGTGCGGGCGCTCGAATGGGGCGATCCGGCAGAGCTCGCGGCACGGCATCCGGGCGTCGTGCGCTCCATCCTGCCGCTGCCGCCGGAGGACGCCACGTGGCCGAACCTCTTCATCCTCCCCTCGCCCGCGGCCGTACTGGCCGCTCAAGAGGGCGGGTATATTGCGAATCACCAGGAGATATAGGTATGACCAGCGGTTTCGACGAGCTCTCGCTCGCGTTGTTCACCACGCTGGCGCCGGCCGGCACCATCGCGTTCATCGCGCTCGCCCTGGCGCGCCTGCTCGAGCGCGACCACGAGGCCGCCGTGCGCATCGACCGCCTGGCGGCGCTGCCGTTCTCGGTGGTGCTCGTGGGCTTCATCGCCTCGGCCACGCACCTGGGCACGCCGGCCAACGCGCTGCACGTGTTCTCGGGCGTGGGGCGCTCGCCGCTGTCGAACGAGGTGCTGGCGGCCGTGGCCTTCCTGTTCCTGGCCGGCTCGTACTGGATGGCGGCCTTCAAGCAGCACTTCCCCGATTCTGTGGCGAAGCCGTGGCTCGTGCTGGCCTGCGCAGCCGGCGCGGCATTGGTGGCCTGCACGTCGCTTGCCTATGCGGTGGACACGGTGCCCACCTGGGACACCTGGTACACGCCGACGAACCTGTGGTTCTCGGCGTTGCTGGCGGGGCCGGTGCTCGGGCTGCTGTTCCTGCACCTGGCACGCGCCGGGCGGCGACGGTACGGCGCCGTGCTCGTGGCGGTGAGCGCCGTTGCGCTGGCGGCGGGCACGGTCGTGCTGGCGTTGCACCAGCAGAGCCTCGCCGACGTGGCGAACAACGAGCTGGTGGCCAGCGCGCTCGTGCCGGGCTACGGCACGGCCATCGCATTCCACGCCCTCGCAGGCACCGCCGGCTGCATCTGCGCCGCCTTGTCGCTGCGATCCCGCCGCAGCCTGCAGGCGGCCCTGGCCTTGAGCGGGGCAGGAACATTGCTGCTGCTGACCGCCGTGCTCGTCACCCGCGTGGAGTTCTACCAGTTGCATTTGACGGTGGGGTTTTAGGGGACGCACAGGTTGGCGTAGTAAGTCAGCGAGGCCGGCTGTGGTACCCGAGATTCGTGGGATCGCGGAGGCGAAGCGTACTTTTGTACGCGAGTCTCCGGGATCGCGCGAATCTCGGGCACCACAGCCGGCCGCAGCGTCGGCTCGTTCCGGTCGGCAGACCGCCGGAACCTTCCTAGTGCCCGCCGCCCGCCATCATCTTGGCGGCGTGCGGCAGGGCGGCCACGATGCCGTCCCAGTTCTCGCGGGCCGCCTTCTCGCTGCCGGGCAGGTTGATGACCAGATGCCGGCCGCGCTGCATGCACAGCGCGCGCGACAGCATGGCGTAGGGGGTGATGGCCAGCGAGTGAGCGCGCATGGCCTCGGCGATGCCGGGCACGTTGCGCTCGCACACGTCCATCGTGGCCTCCGGCGTCACGTCGCGCAAAGAAAGACCGCTGCCTCCGCAGGTCAGCACGATATCGGCATCAAGCTCGTCACAGGCGGCCACGATGGCCGCGGCGATGTCGGCACGCTCGTCGCGCACCACCACGTGGCTCGCGCACGTCCACCCCTTCTCGGCGATGAGCGCCTCGAGCGCGGCACCCGCGGTGTCCTCCTTCATGCTGCGCGTGTCGGAGCAGGTGATAAGAGCGAATGTCAGAGCTTGTTCGGACATGGTCGTTCCTTTCTCGAAGGTTGGCGTCAGTGAGTCAGCGAGAAGGGCCGTGGTGCGTCGCATTCGTGAGATCGCGGGGGCGAAGCGTACTTTGGGTACGCGAGCTTCCGGGATCGCGCGAAGGCGGCGTGCCACGGCCCTTCGCAGCGTCGGCTGTTCCGGCGGCCGACAGGCCGGCGGAACCTACAGGCTGACCTCCTC
>OLRX01002523.1_pt1 | contig 11524 bp, 14 predicted proteins | sample 1672991 | NCBI WGS metagenome assembly OLRX01 (sample SAMEA3136744, study PRJEB25190) | human gut metagenome | biome: human gut; feature: human-associated habitat; material: faeces | place: Austria | collected 2013
GCCGGTGGAATTTTCCACCGGCCCCGGTTTATTCTATCCTGTTAAGCCTCCGCCTGCTGCTCCTCCTGGGTCAGTCTGCCGTCCTGCATGCGCAGCTGAACGTCGGCCGCGGCGGCCACGGCGGGATCGTGGGTCACCACGATGACGCAGCGCTTCTCCTGATGGGCCAGGCGCTGGAGGGTCTCCACGATCATGCGGCTGTTGCCGCTGTCCAGATTCCCGGTGGGCTCGTCGGCCAGGATCACATAGCTGCCCGCAGCCAGGGCCCGGGCAATGGCCACCCGCTGCTGCTCGCCGCCGGACAGTTGGTTGGGCAGCTTGCGGAAATACGACTCCCGGATGCCCATATCCGCCAGACGCTGCCGGGCCAGCGCCAGCGCCTGGTCCTTGTCCTCCTTCCGCAGGCGCAGAGGGTAACATACGTTTTCCTCCGCCGTCAGCAGCGGGAACAGGTTGAAATCCTGATAGATCACGGACACGGTATCCCGCCGCAGGGCGCTGCGATCCATGAAGCGGGTGGGCTGCTCGTCAAAGGCAATCTCCCCCTCTGTGGGCAGCTTCAGTCCCGCCAAAAGGCTCAGCAGCGTGGATTTGCCGCTGCCGGAGGCGCCCATAATGCTGTACATTGTGCCGCTTTGGAAGGTATAGCTGACGGTGTCCACCGCCGTGACCCGCTGATACTTTCCGGCGTAGGTATAGGATACGTCGCGCAGTTCGATGGTCATATTCATTCCCTCCCCAAATTCGTCTCCAAAAACGTTCTTCGCATGGTCAGCAGATACGCCAGAGCCGTTCCGGCCAGGTTCATCCCCCAGAACACCGCCACCGGCCCCCAGGCCGGGGCCGTCCGGAAGGCGATGCAGAAGCCGCCGGCGCCTATGGCTGCGCCCAGCAGGCTCAGCAGCCCGTGCTCCACCAGGGCCCACAGCAGGATGCCGCCCCGGGCCTGGCCCAGAATGTATTGCAGCTTCAGCTCCCGGCTGCGGTGACGCAGCAGCAGGATGCTGAACACCGCTCCCACGCCGAAGGCGGACAGCCCCAGCAGCCAGGATACCAGCCCCAGCAGCTTCTGGTTCTGGTGCAGCTGGTCCACGGTCTTGACCAGCGTGTCGTCATAGATGGCCAGGGCAAAGGGATAGGTGCGGTACATCAGGGATCCCTCCCAGGGCACCGGCGTGCCGTCACGGGTGGGCTCCACAAAATACCGGCTGCCGTACTCGTCCCAGAATTGGTCGATGCGCCGGTTGTCCGCCATGGCGGCGGACAGGCTGTCCATCGTGATGGCGCCGTACACGTCCAGGCACAGCTGGCGCGCCACCCACCAGGGGCAGTACAGCCGCCCGGCCCCGCCGGCATACGTTCCCACCACCAGAAAGCGGTGCTGCTCCGTTTCACCGGACGAAGGGGAAAACTCCAGGGTCACATAGCCGTCCTCATCCTCCCAGGCGGCCAGCTCCTCCGGCAACAGCAGGGAATAGCCCCTGCCCTGGAACACCGAGGCGTCGAAGCCCTCCCGCCAGAGGATGGTGCAGCCAGAGTCCGGCTGCAGGGCGCTGTCCGCCGCCAAGCCGGTAATGCCGCTGAGGGCATGGGGCACCGTGCCGCCGGGCTGGGTGCAGTACACCGTGGAGCGCACCTGTACATCCCGGACATAGGGGGTGAACAGGCCGTCCTCCTGGAAGTTCCCGGTGGTCATGCCGGTGGTGAACAGCCGCAGCACCCACTCCGGCAGGTTCAGCCGGTCCGATTGGGTGCCGGTGAGGTTGGTGACGCTGCACCGGACCTCCAGATTGTCATAAACCTCCTCAATGCGCGCGGCCATCTGGTCCCGGGACCGCTGAAGCATGCACAGGGCCAGGGAAAACGCCAGCGCCGTCAGTACCACCACCAGGCACAGACCGGTCCGCTTGCGCATTTGCTTGAAAAAATAGGGGGTCATCGGATCGCTCCCTTCTGCGTTTTACGCTGCCTTGCGGATGCCCCGGCGGGCGGTGAGGGCGCTGCACAGGGCCACGGCTGCCAGCTCCAGGACCAGCACCACGGCGCACAGGGCCGCCGTCTGCCACGGGGACACGGACATGGTGAGCTCCGAGCCGGTCAGCTCCTGTAATTTACCGATGGCCCAGGACATGCCCGGGATGCTGACGGCCAGCGCGATCACCGTTCCGATAACCGCCACGGCGGCGGAGGACAGCCAGATGCTCCCGGTAATATCCCGCTTCACCGTGCCCAGGGTCCACATTCGCAGGGCGGTTTTGCCCTCCTGCAGGGGGAACAGCACGCAGTAGGCCGCCAGGACCACCACCCACAGGGCCAGCCCCACCCAGAGCACCGTCCGGGATACCCGACTGAAGCCGTCCAGGCTCTCCACGATTTCGCTGTAGCCCTGGTCATAGTAAGTAACAACGCCGCCCAGGCCATTTTCCTTCAGCCGGGCCTCCATCTGGCCGGCGGTGCCGTTTTTCAGGATCATCGTCCCCCAAAGGCCGCTGGGACTGGCCTCAATGGCACTGCCGCCCGTCTCCATGGCGCAGGTGACACTTTTCTTGGGCGTCAGCACGGAGTTGGGGGTGAAGCTGGCCACGGTCTTGCCCCACTCGCTGCTCTGGCGATACAGACCGATGACGGTATACTCCGTCTCCTGCTGGAAGCCCCTTTGCGGCAGGTAATAGGATGCCGTCGGGTCGCTGTCTCCAACCATGGTCGGCATCAGGTTTTTTTCCTTTTCGTACAGGGACAGCGGCAGGGTATCCCCCACGTCCAGGCCGCTTTCCCGGGCCAGGGTCTCGGAGATCAGGCACACCGCCGCGCCGTCGCGGTACTCCTCCTGGCTGATGCTGCGGCCCTGGGTGATCTGGGTCCTTCCGGAGGCAAATTCCAGCATGCCCTCCACGGAATCCACCGCCAGCACCGGCACACTGTGGTTGTTGGTCTGGATGGACTCCATGGCCATGCGCCAGCTGGAGGTGCTGTCTATGACCTCCTGGGCGGTGACGCCGTCGGGCAGCTCCTGGATGCTGGGCAGGTTATACTGGGTATAGTCCACCGTCTCCGGGCGCCAGTTCCCCGGCTGCTGGGGGTCCTCCACCATGATCTCCCCGGTGTCCTTGAGCGCATCGACGGCAAAGCTGAACCGGCCGAAGTCGTCCGGATCGATGTTCGTGACCTCTACGCCGGTGGCAGGGTCGCGGTAGAGCAGCTCCTCCGGGGCAAATTCCACAGGTTCCTCTGCAGCATCGCCCGCCGTGTGATACCAGTGCTCACTCTGGTTCTTGCGCTGGTCATAGCGGATCAGATTTCCCAGAATATCCAGGGACCAAGGGTCCAATTGGACGTTGGATTCCATGAAAACCCAGTCGGCTACGTTCTGCCGCAGGGACCACTCACTGTCTCCGTAACTGTGGGACAGCAGCAGATAGCGCTTTCCCGCCTCCGGATGCAGCAGCTTCGCCGGGTCGTCATACACCTGGCACAGCGTCACAGAGGCCCGCTGACCGGAGGGGTCCCGAAAGGCATCGTTCAGGCCATAGATCCCCAGCACCTGACCGTCCAGCTGCCAGCTGGCACAGCCAGATTCGCCGAACCAATCGTTGATTACTTCCGTGACCGCGTCCGCCCGGATCTCGACAATGGAGTATTCATAGGGCGCATCGCTGCTGCGATGGCCGGTGTAGAGGGAGATGGCGGGCTTCAGGCAGGGGCTGTATCCGCTGACCATGCCCACGGTCGGGCGGGAGCGGATAATGTCCCAGCTCTGCTGCTCCGGCTCCTGAAAGAATATAGCGGCTCCGAATGCACTGTCCTGCCGCAGGGATTCCGCGTTCATACTGTCGGCCGTTTCCTCGGAGGAGCCCAGGCCGGTGATAACGGCCACGGTGGTATAGGTCCGCTCCACTGCGGCCCGGGTCTGGACAGCGGCCCAGTATTGGCCGCCGGACAGACACAGGATGGCCCCGGCCAGGGCCAGCAGCAGAACGCCGAAGGCCGCCTTCACCGGCCGCCGGGTCAGCTGGTGCAGAGGGTTCATAGGCGGGACTCCTTTCTGGGAAACAGGCTACTTATGTTAAACTACACAGATAGTCTATCATAAGTAGCCTTGCATGTCAAGCTTTATTTTAATAAAGAGGGTGGGCGGGGCGGCCGAAGCCGCCCGCGCCCGGGAATTATGGCAAATTGATATCGTCAGCAATCATTGCACTGCTGCCTGATACAATAGTGGTTGGCAGGATTAGACAAGAAATGGTAAAATGACCCACGGTCCAATGTCGCGGACAGAAATGGTCCTGGATTCCGGTCCTTCATTCGTATAGCTGCATTTATGGCATCGAGTGGTTACCCGCCGGTGCTGAATATGATTTGCGCCGTTGTCCGTATACCAAACGGAGACCGTATCGTAGTAATCATGCTCGCAAGGAACCGCAAACGCGGGAACCGCCAGGGAAAGGGACATGGCCAGTGCCATCATCAGGCAGAGAAGGGTCTTTACCATTTTCTTCATGACAGGGGTCGCTCCTTTCGTTTTCTCTCTTGTTTTGGTGGGAATTGCCGCTGGGGATAGCTTGCTCACCGTTTGGGCCTCGCCCCCCTTCAATCGTTTACCCGTTATCCGGGGCAGGTTCCCTTGGTGAACACGGAACGCTGCCATTGCCCGGCCACAGACCAGGTCAGGCTCATGGTATATTCGCAGCCCTTTTTCACCGGGACGGATTCAGAAATGGTGACGCTCCCGGTGCCCTGGGCGCTCCAGGATGCAACAACGTTGGAGCCCTGATACAGCATGACATTTGCTACGACCTTGTCGGTGGTTAAACCTGATTTACAGTAGGCATAGCAATAGGCTGTAGTACCGGAAAATGACAGATTATAACGCCGTTGGTTTGCTCTTTCCTCGGCGGCACTTGCCATTGAGACCACGGACAGAAGCATCAGCAAAAACAATACACATTGCATTTTCTTTTTCATAGGTGCTCTCCCATTTTCTTTCAGAATCTTAAAAACTCAACGCCTTCTGCTATATTAACGAACGAGGGGCACGAATCCTTACAAGAAATTTCCACAATTTTTTCACTTTGTAGAATTGCACAAAGAAACGCTTTCTGCTATGGCTATTATGCTGACCTCGTCGATGGCGGCCGATACAGTGAACTGCATATTGCTGGCACCATCTATCCATGTGACATAGGAGTCATGATCCTCAAGTGAGGAGAGGATCAATTTTCCCGGCATGCCGGATACCCGGATATCCGACACGGTGTCTGTATTATCCAATATAAAGCCGTCATGTGCGCCGTCGTGCATATATGTATAGCTGAGGAGGATCATATCTCCATCGGAATTTTTATACGTCACATTTCCGGCGCCAAATGCATCTGTCCGCTCCGTCTCCACATATCCCACCGGCAGGGCGGTGATCTGATATTGCGGAATGGGCTGGGCGGGGGAATCGCCGCGGAACTGGAAGTCCAGGACGTTTCCGGTCTGCTCCGCCACCCAGCGGGTGATATCCGCCTGGACCTGGGGGCTGACCGTCACCAGCACCGCCGCCGACAGCACCAGCACCAGCAGCACCGCCGCCGCATGCCGCGCCGCCGCATGCCGTGCCGCCGTGCGCAGGGCGGGTCTCCTTCGGCTCCTGGCCCAGGCCAGGGGGTCCCGCAGCATGGCCCGCATGCTCCGGCCATGGCGGGGCGACAGCTCCGGCGGCTCCTGGGGCAGGGCCTCCGCCTCCTGGGCGGCGGCGTCCAGCAGCGCCCGGCGCATCATCTGATCCAACTCCTGATCGGTCATGGTTCGATCCCCTCCTCCTCAAAAATTTTACGCAGCAGCGCCCGCCCCCGGGAGATCCGGGTGTTCACGGCGCTTTCCGTCAGGCCCAGCCGCCGGGCGATCTCCGCCCCGCTGTACCCCAGGAGCAGCTTTATCTCCAGGGCGGCCCGGTATGTCTCCGGCAGGCGGGCAAACAGCGCCACCAGCGATGCGTAGTCCGGCGCGTCCCGGGCCTGGCGTTCAAAGCCCGCCCAATCCTCATCCAGGGGCAGATGGTCCCGCCGTCTGCGCAGCATGGTGATGGCTTCGTTCCTCACTATAGTAACGAGCCAGGCCCCCAGATTCTTACAAGGAATTTCATAAATTTTTGAAAAATTTTCAATCACCCGGATAAAAGCCTCCTGCACGGCCTCCTCCGCATCGCGCGGGTCCTGCAGAATGGCCAGAGCCGTCCGCTCCATCACCCCGTGATAGCGGCGGTACAGCGCCCGGAAATCCTCCTTGTCCGCGGCGCTTTCCAGGGCGGACAGATAGAATGAAAGCATGATGTCAGGCACCTCCTGTGCGCCCTGCCGGGTCCGGCAGGGTGTCTCTATCCTACCACACGACCCGGGCCAATTCAAGAACCCCTGCTTTCAACAGGCGAAAGCAGGGGTTTCTTGACACTTTATTTGCAGGATTACTTGACGATCTTGCGGGCCTCGATATAATACCGCTTGTCCTGGGCGTGGCCCATGGAGAAGGTCTTGCGGGGCAGCACGCCGTCGGCCATGACGGTCTTGAACAGCTGCTCCTTGCCCATGGCGGGCAGCAGGAAGCCCATGTTGCCGGGCTTGGAGCCCAGCTCCCGGGTCACGTCGTCGCCGTGGATATAGTCCACCTCGCCGCCGTTGTCCTGGAGATACTGGTCGATAACGCCCTGAAGGGTGCCCACGGCCAGCTGGACCTTGGGATCGGGAACGGTGATGAAGTGGCTCTCGCCGTTCCACACGAACTCGATGGTGTGGCCGCTGCCCTGACCCTCATAGGCATTGGGATAGGCAGCCCGGAAGGCGTTCATGAACTTCTCGTGGTCCACGCCGAACAGCACCCGGTGGATGGGCTCAAACTGCAGGGCATCGTCGTGGTTGTTCACCACCTCCACCAGGGCGAAGCGGGAGGGCAGGGCCAGGTATTCCTGGGGGGTCTTGCCCTTCTTCTGCTCCTCGTAGCAGGCCTTAGCGGTGGCCAGGGAGTGGTTGCCGTCGCCCACGGCGAACAGCAGGGGAGCCACGCCGGACACGCCGTACTTCTTCTGCATGGCCTCGTCGGAGGTCAGACCCTCCAGAGCGTCGGCCACGGCGTCTACCTGGCGATCCGTCAGCTTATAGCCGCGGATGTGGCCGCCGTTCTGCATCAGGTCGAAGTCATACAGCGTCTCCATTTCGCCGGAGGCGGCGGTCAGGGGCTCGATAACGGTCTTGTCGGGGTCGTCGATCAGCAGCATCACATGGGGCAGCTCGATGGGAGCGTTGCGGCGCACCCGGGCCCGGGGCGGGATGCGGTCCAGCACGGTGCCCTCGGTGGCGCGGATCAGGGCGCCGGAGCCGGGAGTGAAGTCGTAGGCGTCCAGGTCCACCATGCCGATGAGGCCGTGGCGGATGCGGCCGTCAGACTGCTGGCGCTCGATGTATACCAGCGACTCGGGCAGCACCTGGAACACGCCCTCCGTCAGGTATTTGTCCATGGAGGCGTTGATGTCGGCGATGTACTCGTCCACATTGGGGGCCTTCAGGTTGGCCTCCGGCAGGATCAGCCGCAGGGTGGACGGCGCGTCGCCCACGGTCTGCTCCACGGCCTGCCAGTATTCCGGCTCGGACGTGAACTGGTCGCAGGCCACCACGGCCCACTTGGTCATGTCCTGATCCTTGGGCAGCAGGATGTCTGCCGGGTAAAAGCCCAGCTTCTCGAATTTCTTGTTCATGAAAAACTCCTCCTCTTTTGTTCCGAAAGGTTCGGTATGTTCGCTCATATGCCCTATTATACATATCCGACCCGGGGATTGCAATCCGAAACGGCAGAAATTAGAAAAATTTTCAGCCTGGCAAAAACTTTTTGCATATTCCGGTCCGTCCGGGGCAGGCTAAGCCATATATCCTGTCAGGAAACGGAGGGAGACCCTTTGAAGATCATTGACCGCATCGCGCTGATTTTGGTCATCATCGGCGCACTGAACTGGGGCAGCGTGGGCTTTTTCGCCTTCGACTGCGTAGCATTTATCTGCGGCGGCCAGCTGGCGGCCCTGAGCCGCATCATCTATGCCCTGGTGGGCATAGCGGGCCTGTGGTGCATTACCCTGCTGTTCCGGGAGCGGGACAGCGAGGAATAAAAAAACAGCAAGCTGCGCTGCGCCCCCGGCTTCCGGCCGGGGGCTTTTGCTGTCATACGCCGGGACGAGCCCGCATACATTGGACCATCACACGAGAAGGAGCGTGGAACATGGACGAGAGCTATGCCATCCGGCGTTATGAGCAGGCGGCGGCACTGCTGCCGCTGCGGTGGCAGCAGCAGGCCCGGCAGCTGGCCCCGGGGCAGATGGCCCTGGCAGAGGAGCTGCGCCTGCGGGCGGGAAGACCCATGACGGTGCTGCTGCCGGAGGGAGAGGTGGTCCCGGGCCGCAGCGATCTGCCGCCTACGGTGACCCAGTCGGACCTGGAGCAGCTATGCGATGCGGTGACGGACTATTCCCGCTACGCCGCCGGGGAGACCCTGAGCCGGGGATATCTCACCGCCCGGGGCGGATTCCGGGTGGGCGTGTGCGGCACCGCCGTGCTGCGGGACGGAATAAACACCAACCTGCGGGACCTGTCGTCGGTGACCATACGCATTGGCCGGGAGCAGCCGGGGCTGGGGGATGCCGTCCTGCCGCAGCTGTTTCGGGACGGGCAGTTTTGCAGCACGGTGGTGCTGTCTCCGCCGGGGCTGGGGAAAACCACCCTGCTGCGGGATCTGATCCGGGGCCTGTCCGACGGAACGGAGGAACTGCCGTGTCACCGGGTGTCCGTGGTGGACGAGCGGGGGGAGATCGCCGTGATGTACCAGGGAATCCCCCAGATGGCGGTGGGACGGCACACCGACGTGCTGGACGCCTGCCCCAAGGCGGTGGGCATCCCCATTCTGCTGCGGGCGGCCAATCCCCAGATCATCGCCGTGGATGAGATCACCGTTCGGGAGGATCTGTTGGCCATGGCCGCCGCTGCCAACTGCGGGGTGCGCTTTCTGGCCACCATCCACGCCGCCGGCCGCCAGGAGCTGGGGCGCAGGCCTCTGTTCTCCCAGCTGCTGAAGGTGCGCGTGTTTGAAAAGACCGTCACCATCCGCCGGGAGGGCGGCCAAAGACAGTACATCGTGGAGGAATTGTGGTAGGAAAGCTCCTGGGCGGGGGATTGGTGCTGCTGGGGACGGCGCTTTTATGCCGGGCTGAGACCCGGACCCGGCGGCAGCAGACGGAGCGGCTGGCGGAGCTGTCGGCGGCCCTGTCGGAGATGGCGGCGGGTATCCGCAGCCTGCGGCGGACCCTGCCCTGCCTGCTGCGGCAGCAGACCCGGCGGCCTTTGTGCGGCGCATATTTCGGCGCCGTGCTGGAGAGTCTGGAAAGCGGACAGCCCCTGCCGGACGCCTGGGCGGATGCCTTCCGGCAGCTGGAGCCGCCGGAGGCGGGCCGCGTGCTCCGGGATACGGAGCTGACTGGCGACGAGGAGCGGATCGTATCCCTGACGTCCGCCGCCTGCCGGCTGGACCGGCTGGCGGATACCCGGCGGCGGGACCGGCGGCAGCAGGAGCGGCTTTTGTGGACCGCCGCCCTGTCCGGGGCGGCACTGTTTATCATCTTACTGATGTAGAGGACGACACATGGATGTGGATCTGATTTTCAAAATAGCCGCCGTGGGGATTCTGGTGGCGGTGCTGAACCAGCTGCTGGTGCGCAGCGGACGGGAGGAGCAGGCCATGATGACCACCCTGGCGGGACTGGTGGTGGTCATGATGATGCTGGTGCGGCAGATCAGCGATCTGTTCCAGCTGGTAAAGTCCCTGTTCGGGCTGTGACCATGGAGACGGTGCTGCAAATCGCCGCCGTGTGCCTGGTGGGCGCGGTGCTGGCGGCTGTGCTGCGGCAGCGGAGCCCGGAGGCGGCGCTGCTGCTGGGGCTGGCGTTATGCGCGGCGGCAGGCGCCCTGCTGCTGCGGGGGCTGGCGGACGTGCTGGACATGCTGGAGGACCTGGCCGCCGCCGGCGGCCTGCCGCCGGAGCTGCTTGCGCCGCTGGTCAAGACCCTGGGCATCGCCCTGGTGTCCCGGTTGGGCACCGAGATCTGCCGGGACGCGGGACAGGGGGCCATGGCGGCGGTGCTGGAGACTGCCGGGGCCTTCGGTGCGGTGCTGGTGTCCCTGCCCCTGGTCCGGGCGGCGTGGGAGCTGCTGAGGTCGCTGGTATGAAGAAGGCTATTTTGCTGCTTTTGCTGCTGTGGGCGCTGACGGTGCCGGCCTGGGGAACGGAGCTTCCCCGGGAGGTGCGGGACGCCCTGCCCGCTGCGGCAGAGGATATTACGGAGCATATGGACGACTCCGCTTCCTTCTCGGAGGGACTGAGCCTCCTGTGGGAGCGGGCCTGCGGCTATCTGACCGACGCCCTGCGGGAGAGCATCAGCGGCGGGGTGCTGCTGCTGGCGGCGGCAGTGCTGTGTGCCCTGACGGAGGAATGCATGGACGCCGCCGGAGGAAAGGTCCACTTTGTGCCCATGGCCGGGGCTTTGGCTGTCACTCTGGCGGCAGCGGGCAGCGTAAGGACCATGATGGGCCTGGGCCAGGAGACGGTGGAGGAGCTGAACACCTTTTCCAAGGCGCTGCTGCCCACCCTGTCCGCCGCCGTGGCCGCCAGCGGGGGCATCCTCTCTGCCAGTGTCCGGCAGGTGGCCACGGTATTCTTTGTGGACCTGCTGCTTTCGCTGATCCGCGGGCTGCTGCTGCCGCTGGTGTACTTTTATGTCGCCGCCGCAGCGGCGGACGCCATGCTGCCGGGGCGGCATCTGGCGGGGATCAGCACCGCCATCCGCAAGGGCACCGTCTGGCTGCTGACCGGAGCGCTGGCACTGTTTACCCTGTATCTGACGGTGTCCGGCGCGGCGGCGGGCTCCGCCGATACGGTAACGGCCCGGCTGGCCCGGGGCGCCGTGGGAGTGTTGCCGGTGGTGGGCAGCATCCTGGCCGACGCGGCGGACACCGTACTGGCCGGGGCGGGAGCCGTAAGGAATACGGTGGGCGTGGCGGGACTTCTGGCGGTGCTGGCGGTGTGTCTGCTGCCCTTGGTGCGGCTGGGGGCGCAGTATCTGGTATACAAGGCAGCGGCGTTTCTGGCGGGAGTCCTGGGGGCCGAGCGTCTGACGGGGCTTATTGACGCCCTGGGCGGGGCCTTCGGGCTGATCTTCGGCATGACCGGGGCCTGCGGACTGCTGCTGCTGATCTCCATTTCGTCGGCGTTGGGGGTGGTCACGGGATGATGGATGGAATCCGGCAGTGGCTTCTGGGCGTGCTGGCGGCGGCCATGGCCCTGAGCCTTCTGTATGCCCTGCTGCCCAAGGGAGCGGTGCGGGGCGCGGCCAGGGCCACCGGGGGGCTTATCCTGCTGCTGGTGGTGCTGGGTCCTCTGGCGGGGCTGGATCTGTCGGATCTGGCCCTGCGGTACGAGGACCTGAGCCGGGACATGGAGCGGCAGGGGGGGG
>OLRX01002524.1_pt1 | contig 11523 bp, 8 predicted proteins | sample 1672991 | NCBI WGS metagenome assembly OLRX01 (sample SAMEA3136744, study PRJEB25190) | human gut metagenome | biome: human gut; feature: human-associated habitat; material: faeces | place: Austria | collected 2013
GTAACATCTGCAAGTGAAATTGAACCTGGGATGGAATCCGATGATTTCGTAGAACCGGAAGGGACTGTAATGGATCTGAATACGGGAAGCTTACCAGAATATCAGGAAGCTTCAGGCAGAGAGGCTGTTTCTTCAGAAGGTGTTACTACAAACGAAACTATGGAAGATGGATTCTCCGAAACATTATCAAGTGTAAATGGACTGGGTGAAATGGAGAATCCAGGAGAACCTGATTTCCCGGATGGAAAAACCACAGCCCGGAGTGATTCTATGTCTTTTGAAGCGCAGCCATTTGAAGGAGCATCTGCATTTAGCAGTGATAATGGCATTATGGCAGAACTTGGTGAATATCCAGCTTCGGAGACAGGCATGGGGACTTCGGATTATGCAATGGAAACGGATCTTGGAGGAGGCATTGGTAACAAAAGGCAGGAAGAAGGCAGAAATATTCCTTCTGATGGAAAAGGAGAACGATCTTATTCTGCCAGTGGTTTTGAAGCGGATGTATCTGGCCACTTAAATAGCAAGTATTTAGGTTCAGATAAAAATACTGCTGGTGAAAACGGATTTTCTTTTGATTCCAGAGCGGATTTTGGAATCCTGGACGCTGTGTCTGGAAATGAGAGTGTTCATGCAAGTCCAGATACGGAGGTAAGCTGCGCGAATAGTTTTTCAGAAGAGGTTGGAAATGCTTCTGGTAACGTGTCGGATGTTCCCAAAATGGAAACGCCTACATATTCGGATTCTGGTATTTCCGGGAATATAGAAAGTGAGCAGCAGGTTACAAACATGGGAGAGTCTTCTGCACAATCAGCAGAATCTGGTGACCTTGGAAATTATTCTACAACTGGAGATTTCGCTATAGACGGTTTAAATGGCATAAATGAACCTGAAGAAAGTTATATTCAGGAACCAGACGAATACCTGGAACAGGATAATCTGGATCCAATCGAAGAGGCAAATGACAGCTTTACACTTTCAGAGGAAATAAATGGTATGGAAGAAATCCAGACGGAGGATGCACAAATGCCTATGAATATGGAACTGCTACGCAATCCTCATAGAATCCTGGAAATTCCAAAATCAAGAAGTGAGTTAAGAGGACAGAAACAGGGTACCAGAGATACCGGAAGCTTGGAGGATTAAGCTATGGATGACGAAAGACAAGAGAGTTCCCCTCTTGATGAGGGGAGTGAAATGATCGCTCATTCGGCACAGGCTGCTTATGCGGTATCGGCAGCTGTAAAAGCTGGTGGAACTGCTTCTGGTGTGGCAGCCGGGACTGCTATGGCAGGGCCGCTTGGAACATTAGTAGGAACCTTGGCTGGCAGCAAAACAGTTTGGAAGGTGTTTGGTGCTATATTTCTATTTCTTTTTTTGTGGATGTTTATTATTGCAAACATGATCGGAATTATATTCAACTATCTGGGGTTTGCAACCGCGGATTCCTATGCAAATGAGGCACAGTCCAACCAGCTTGCAAATATCAGGAACAGAGCGGAGCAAATTCTGCAAAACGCAGATTATCAGAATGAGATTTTGCAGATCATAGGACAGCAGAGGGATTTACATTTGCAGGAAATCCAGGCAGACCAGATGAAAAAATATGCGCATGCTACTTTGGTTGTGGTGGATGAGTTTGAGACAAAACTAAAAAGAAGCTTATCCTATTATCTGTCTGTTATGCTCATGGATAAATGCGACAACAGCACCATATCTTCTTTCCTTGGATATTCAAATGTTCTGGGACTTGATATGGACACCAACCTTTCCAGCCCTTATGATGTCTATTTTCAGGAAGCTGCCAGGACCTATAATGTGCCAGTGGCGCTGCTTCTTGCAATCTGTAAAACGGAGTCTGATTTTAATCCGAATGTGGTATCAGGTGCTGGGGCAATAGGCTTAATGCAGCTTATGCCGGAAACGGCGGCTTCCCTTGGAGTATCCAATCCTTATGATCCGTACCAGAATATTATGGGCGGCGCCAAATTCATCAGCCAGCTGGTAGAGCAATTTAAAGGCTATTCAAATGGCTTAGAGCTTGCAGTCGCTGGATATAATGCAGGACCTTATGCAGTTATCAAATATGGTTATCAAGTACCGCCATATTCCGAAACCCAGGCCTATGTCAAGAAAGTGTTAGGGCTTGTCGAGATTCACGATAGTACATCCGGTACTTCCACAGAAATAAAAACAGATCAGGAGTCCCTGGAGAAATCATATCAGGTGTTAAAGGAGGCTGTCGCACAAAATGTGGACAGCTTTTTTTCGTGGACTGTAACAGATGAATGGGAAGGCCAAATGGAACAGAAAGTCTACTGTCTGGATGTGAATGGAAGCCGGGCAGAAACAGATGAACAGACTTATCGGCAGGTCCTGGAGCAGGGAGGCAATGTCTGGGAAGAAAAGAGGACAGTAACGACAAAGGTTGTAGAGTACACTCTGGCATTGATCTTGAACACACAGCTGACAGGAAGCAGCGGCTATCAATATAAATATGTGACAAATGAAAGCACATTCAATTTTGTATTAAAGCTGTTGGAATACCTGCAAGGCGGTGTAGAAGCTGTCAAAAATGCCCTTTACAATGTCTTTCACTGGACGGACTTTCTGACTGGCGGAACCAGTGGGAGTGATACCTATATCGGTAATATTGACGCGACCGGGGATATTATTACCTATGACACGGTGGGAAAGGGTGTCAAAAAAGTTGTGTACTATAACCAGGGAGAAGATCCCTGGGCTACCATGTCTTATGGAGCCAGTACGATCAAAGCCTCTGGATGCGGTCCAACATCCCTTGCTATTGTAATTTCAACCTTAACCGGGCAGACGGTGACTCCGGAGATGACCTGCGCGTTTTCCATTGCAAACGGGGAATATATCTATGGGCTTGGAACATGTCATTCCTTTCCGATGAATGCAGCCCATCACTGGGGACTTAACTGTGAAAGAGTGGGAAAAGACCGAATGGGAGATGTTGTAAATGCCTTGAAAGACGGAAAAATGGTGGTGGAAATTTGTGAGGCCTACACCATCACGGGTAGTGGAAGCGGGCATTTTATTGTTCTGACGGGTGTTACCAAAGATGGCTATATCACCATTGCCGATTGTGCCAGCAGGGAACGTACTGGAAAAGTGTACAGCGTGGAAACGATTGCTTCTTACGGCCGTGACCTGGCAGATGGAGCCTTTTGGATCATTGGGAAATGAGAGGTTTGAGTATGGACGGACACTTGAAATATGGATTGCTTATGGGCCTATATTCTTCTGCATTACTGGCAATGCCAACTACGGTACTTGCAAACACTGACACGCAGAATGCTACAGATCTTCCACAGATTGTATCCTGGGATGGCGGACATGGATATCTGGAAAGTGGAGAAATGCTTCGGAATGACTGGGGCTATGATACCGTCAATCCAGCTGGAAAATATGTGCTCTTTGATGAAGAGGGCGCTATCCTTAGACGCTCGGAATCCATGGAAGCAGGGTTGGAGGATAATTATACAGGTACCGAACAGGTTCCTGCCGTCATTGCATTTCGGGCACAGGTTTTTGATGGATTTACCGGTACGATAGAGGTTGCTTTAGAAGAACAAAATGGGATAATCCAAACTGTATTCCTAAATGCGGACAACTTCTATGAGTGGAATCTGTCCACTGGAAGTGGAACTTATCGGATTCAGTCTGTAAGTGCAACAGCAGGAGATCTGTCTTATGTAACAGAGTTTTCGAATATGTATCTGAATCTTCCAGAAGAAGGTCTCCTGGTGCAAAAGATTACAGTAACAGAAGTCGTTATAGAGAAAATCCCTGCAGCAGGGGAAGAATCTCAGGCTGCAGAGAAAAATGAAAATCCTATTGATGAAATGAATGTGCTTCCGCAGAAAGGACAGGAAGAGGAGACAGAGGGGATTTTAGAAAATCAAGCACAGGAGGTGAATATCGTGGATGCAGTAAAACAGAAGAATCTATTTATACTGCTCGGCGTAGGGGTGGCTCTAATTGCCGCAATCGGTGGCCTGATATGGTCTAAAAAGAGATAACAGGAAAGGAGCTTCACAAAAAATGACACAAAATGACCATTCAGACGTATATATCATTCCACCTAATTTTGTAAGAGATGGAACTTTGTTCTCTGGAAGGGCAGAAGCCCGAAATGTGGTAGAAGCAGCATTTTTGGCACTCGTTGGAATCCGCTTTTTAGTATTTTTAAATCTTGGAATAAAAGGGAAGATTTATGTCGGGATCATCCTGATTCTGCCGCTTGTGATATTGGCAGTAATCGGTGTCCAGGGCGAAAGTCTTTCCTCTTTTCTTATTCAGCTGTTTTCGTATATGGTGAAAAGGCGTGTTTTAACTGCACCAAGCGGTCAGTACCGTTTGAAACGAAACCGCCGTATCCGGAAACAGCAGAAGAAACGCTGCAGACGGGAACATAAAAAGAGAAAAAAGGAGGGTGGCAGAGATCGGAAGCGAAGTCGAAGAACTGAAGAGAAAACTGAAGGAGGCGAAGAAATCCGAGAAACTCGAAAAAAGGGAAAAACGGCAGCAGGAGCGTGAGCGAAAGAATACTGCCAGACTTCAAAAACGCCAGGATGTGCAGGAAGAAAAACTTCGGAAAAAAGAAGACAGATTACAGGCGCAAAAAGAAAAACGGGAAGCTGTCGCCCGGTTCCATGAACAGGAAGCAGAAGAACGCAGCCTCCGGAAAAATCTGGCTGTGCAGACAGAGGAAGAAACTGTAAAGGAAAAACAGCCTATTCCGGTGAAAGATACAGAACCGGTAGAAACAAAAGGCAGGGAAGAGAACGCCGGTGACCTGGATATTCTTCCAGTGACCTGGGCTTCGTCCTATTTGCCAATCAGTCAGATAAAAAATGGAGTGATTCAAACAAAAGATGAAAGGTACATTAAAATCATTGAGATTTTACCTATTAATTTTCTGTTGCGGTCGGCACCTGAGAAAAGAAATATCATCTATTCTTTTGCCTCGTATCTGAAAATTGCACCGCCCAATTTACAGTTCAAGATTTTATCCAAAAAGGCGGATATCAAGGATTACATAGAGAAGATACGAAGAGAAGCAGAACAGGAACCAGATGAACGATGTAGAATCTTACAGGAAGATTATGCAAAGCTCCTGACACAGCTGGGAACCAGGGAAGCCATCACACGGCGTTTCTTTCTCATTTTTGAATATCCGTTAAGCGGAACCAAATCTGTAAATGAAAGAGATATGTTTTTATACTTGCAATCGGCGGTACAGACTGCGAAGAAATATCTTGCCATGTGCGGAAATGTGGTCCTGGAGCATAAAAACGAAACCCGGTTTTGTGTGGAAGTGTTTTATCAGCTTTTAAATCGGGATACGAGCCTTAAAACAACGCTGGATGAGCGGATTGAAAAAGTACGGAATCATTATATTCTGGAAAATGGGAAAGAAAGTGTGGCAAAAATTCCGGTGACAGAGCTGATTGCACCAGATTCTTTGAATTTTAAAAGCTATAAATATGTGATTCTGGATGGCATTTATCATGCCTACCTCTATATTCCATCTGGCAGATATCGTTCCAGGGTGCCTGCTGGATGGCTTTCCCTTCTCATTAACGCTGGTGAGGGAATTGATATAGATTTGTTTTTCTTTCGCCAGGATAAAAATAAAAGCATGGAGCGGATCGGGCGGCGGATCCGTTTGAACCGCTCAAAAATAAAAGATACCTTTGATTCCAACAGTGATTTTGACAGTTTAAGTGAATCCATTCAGGCAGGTTATTACCTGAAACGTGGACTCTCTGGAAGCGAAGAATTTTACTATATGAGCACCTTAATTACCGTTACAGGGCATAGTGCGCGGGAAGTTGAATGGCGCTCAAAAGAGATGATAAAGCTCTTAAATTCGCAGGATATCGGGGTATCCAAGTGTCTATTCGGGGAAGAACAGGGATTTTTGTCCTCTCTTCCCCTGTTGTGCCTGGATAAGAAAATCTATGAAAGATCCAAACGAAATGTTCTAACATCAGGAGCTGCGGCCTGCTATCCATTTACTGCCTATGAAATGTCGGATAAAGATGGTATTTTGATGGGCGTGAATAAGGCAAACAGTTCCCTTGTTCTGGTGGATATTTTCAATACGTCTGTTTATAAAAATGCCAATATGGTTATTTTCGGGACTTCCGGTTCTGGCAAGACCTTCACCATGCAGCTTATGGCACTTCGAAGAAAAAATATCCAGGTATTTATTATCGCCCCGGATAAGGGACACGAATTTGCCAGGGCCTGCAACAACATTGGTGGCACATTCATTCAGATTTCGCCAGCATCTTCCAATTGTATCAACGTTATGGAAATTAGGAAGTCTGATAAAGCAACCAGCGAGCTGTTGGATGGATATGCTTCGGAACGTTCAGAACTAGCTGTGAAGATCCAAAGCCTGCATATCTTTTTCAGCCTTCTGGTACCAGATATGACGCATGAGGAAAAGCAGCTTCTTGATGAGGCTATGGTGCTCTGTTACCAGGAAAAGGGAATCATCCATGATAACCAGAGTCTGTTTGATCCGACAAAGCCAGGGGGTTATAGAAAAATGCCAATCCTGGGAGATTTACACGAAGTCCTTCTTCGAAAGGAAGAGTGTAAGCGGCTTGCCAATATCTTAAACCGTCTGGTGAACGGTTCCGCAGCCAGCTTTAACCAGCAGACGAATGTGGATCTGAATAATAAATATGTGGTGCTTGACATTTCTGAATTATCAGGAGATCTGCTGATTGGAATGTTTGTAGCACTTGATTACGTATGGTCTCGGACGAAGGAAGACCGAACCAGAGAAAAAGCAATCTTCATTGATGAAGCCTGGAAGCTGTTGTCCTCTAATGAACTTGCAGCTGACTATATCCAGGAAATCTACAAAACCATTCGTGCTTATGGTGGAGCTGCAATCAGTGCCTCACAGGATCTTGTTGATTACTATGAGTTGAACGGAGGCAAGATTGGAAGAGGAATCTTAAGCAACGCGAAAACCAAAATCATTTTAAACCTGGAGGTGGCAGAGGCAGAGCTGATACAAAAGGAACTGGATTTATCAGAAGCGGAGTTTAATTCTATTGTTCACTTTGAGAGAGGTTGTGGACTTATTTCAACAAATAGCAATAACCTGGTTGTAGAGTTTAAGGCAAGTCAGTTAGAAAAGGATCTGATCACAACAGACCGGAAAGACCTGCAGAAATTAAAAGGCAAAATTCAAAAGTATGGGGAATCCGCTTATGGGAACACGGAATGACACATAAAGGACGTATAGAAAACGTATTGAATACAGCATTCATGACGTATTCGTGTTTGAAAAAAACAGTAAATGTTATTAATGACGTATAGAAAGACACTTATAAGACGTATTATCACAAAAAATGTGAATGTTGTTATAAATGACGTAAAGAAAACGTCCTTTATGCGTCATAGAGATAATTGAAAAGATTGGCTGGAGGTATTAAAAAATGGAGAATAAACAAAGACCTGTCATTGCTGAAACCAGAGAGCTTGTGCAGAAATACCATGTTTTGGAAAAGGCACAGATTTATGCTTATTTTGCATTAGATGGCAGGGATCATTTTGTTGGAAAAGCATTTAAGGCGTTGGAAAAAGAGCGGCAGGTTTTCATTCATCCAGAACTGGAAGTGGTGGCAGCAAGTGAGGAAGCAATTGCTGCTAAGGATCTGGGAACTATGAAGGCTGTCTGGGTACTGGTTGATGTGATGAAAAAGAAACAAGTGGAAGAACACTTTCCTGCTTCGAAGGAAGAGTATCCGGTACGGATCGTATTCTACGGAGAGGGAGAAATCTTTGATATTTTGTATATTTCAGAGGCGGAAGTTACGGTGGTAAACAATCTGTTTTCGCGGAAAAAAATTGACAGTTGCGGACATATTATTGTAGTCGAAAATCCCGATTATATATCGGCTATTCACATAGCGGATGTGATTGGGTATTGTGTTGTGAAAGAAGGTGGGGAAGTCGAGTATTACCAATATAGTCAAGGCGGATCAGAAGAATAGTACTGAGCCGTTTGGAAAAATTAAGGACCAGCTGGATGAGACTCAGGCTTTAAGCTGGCGGATGGAGCAATATATGGCGGAGTCGCGGAATGTTCTTACTTCGTGTGTCCGTTTAAAATCGGAACTTCAATATGATTATTTCACGGAGTTAGTCCTGGAAGCCGCAAAAACATCTGAAAAATTAACCGATAAGCTTCGAAGGCTTACCTTAGAAGTGACAGTTAACCCAGTTCAATACGAAAACTACAAGGCGGAGCTTGTGACCATTCATGGAATCGAGGTGGAATTTTCTGAGGGAATCCTAAAGGTGGCATTGCCACTTCTGGTGCCCCATAGAAAAGATTTTTACACGGATTTTTTATACAAGCCACTGCATACAGCACTTCAGAACTGGTGCTTGGAACGGGTAAAAAAGGCGCTGGAAATCCCATTTTTCGAAGAATGCCTTGTCTGTTTTGTGCATGTTTATAATAAAAATCTGCCTTTGGTAGGGCGTGTTCGGGATCACGATAACATTGAGGAAAAACATGTACTGGACATTGTTTCCAGTTTCTGTATGAAGTCAGATAGTGGTTTTTATGTGGATACTTTTCATACAACCAGGCTTGGAATGGAAGATGGCACATTATTATATGTGATGGAGGCTAAGAAATTTCCAGGCTGGATCCGTGAAAACAGCCAGCTTTTGGATATCGAAAAAGAAGCACTTTAAGATCAGAAAAATTCGATATATAGAATAGGCATTTAAGTGTTTGAAAAATAAGGCATTTTGGGATATGAGAATCCAGAAAAGATACCCAAGTATTCAACATATAGGGTACAGATTCTTATTGATTTTGAGTGGGAGGTGGAAATGAAAAAGGAGGATGTGTTGTTAAGACTGATTGCGATATCAGGGGAATTGCCAGCAGGCCTGGTAGGAGAAATTGTAGAATCAGAATCTTATGCAGCAGCTCTTATTACCAGGCTGAAAAAGGAAAATTATATCTCTGTGAGAAATGCAGGCGGATATAAGGGGTATGTGTTAAGGAGGAAAGGGAAAAGGTATCTTCTGGAGAGGTATGAAGATGACCTTTCCTTTTTTCTTTCTGGATCTGCACAGACCAATCATGTGAAAAGTGAACCGGAAAAGAGGCTGCGGCTTTATCGGATGAGCGAGGTATGGGTCTTTCTTTGGAAGATGGGTATTGAGATTTTTCAAAGCCAGAAGCCAGATCTTGGAAATGGGTTTGAAAAAAGTGGGAAAAAAGCAGTGTATTATGGCAGTCTGGAATACAAAGAGAGCGCAGAAGCAATCAAGGGTTCCAGAGCCTGCGGCGTGCTACTTACCGGGGATACAGCTTATGTCGTTTACAACACCATGGCAAAAAGAATGAAATGGGCGCAAAAGATGGAAATGGCAATGCGTACCTGGACCGAACGTATGCTGTTAATTGGTGGAGGATTACGACAGGCTGATTCGCTTATCTTGGGAAATACTATGGATTTCCTTCTTGAACTTTTAAATAGTGATGGCGGTGTTCGCAAAAATCTATATCAGGTAGATGATGTGTACGAACACTATTATTACATCCCGCGGACAGATAACGCAAAGGTTCAGATGGAGCTTCTATTAACTTCCTGGAAACGGGAGAAGATAAAAAATCTGTTAGCAACATTAGTAAAGTATCCAAGGCGTAAACAATACGCCTTAAGCGAGGGCTTTGATAAGGACATGCAGCTAATCTATTTCTGTCATGAATTGGATATGCGTCATTTGTGCCGCATAAAGCAGGAAATTGGCTGGAAGCAGAAAGGAACAATCATCTGCTTAGATTACCAGGCGAATGTGCTCAGAGCATATTTTGGAGAGGGGGTGAGGGTTCGTGAGCTGAATACAGATAAAATCATGGAATATCTGACTAAGGGCAGGGACGAATAAGCCCACAGTCTAAGTCAGGAGGTGTCTATGAGTAATCTATTTGACACTGGAAGTGAAACAGTAAACAGGATGTGCCGCCTGCAGTTTACGGGAAATGTCATTCCGTCCACCTGGTATCACACAATTAAAAAAGAAACCGGAAAACCAAACTTAAATGCGATTATTATTCTGGCGGACATTGTGTACTGGTATCGGCCTGTGGAAATCCGGGATGAGGCAACCGGGCAGTTGTGCGGATTCAAAAAGAAATTCCAGGCTGACATTCTACAGAGAAACTATCAGCAGTTGGCGGATCAGTTTGGTATCACGAAACGAGATGCGGTGAACGCTATCGTTGAACTGGAAAAGCTAGGAGTGGTAACAAGGGTATTTCGGACAGTCAACATCAAAGGGCAACTTTACTCCAATGTCATGTTCCTAAATCTGGATGTAGATGTATTAATTCAATTAACCTATCCGGAAACGTTGGAAAATGCATTCATAGGGATACCAGATACCCCCTATCACTCATTTGGGGGACAGCCCCCACCGAAAAAAGTGACAGGGGTCACTAATATAAGTGAGAGGGTATCCCCGAAAAAAGTGACAGCTGTCCCCGATTTGGGGGAGACATATACAAAGAATACATACAAAGACTTTAACAAAGATTTCTCCCTCTCTTCATATCGGGAAGTGGAAGATCAGATAAAACGGCAGATTGAGTATGAAAACCTGATATTGGATCATCCACATGATGACAGGGTAGGGGAAATATTGGGATTGATTGTGGATGTGATGACTTCATCCGCAGAGATAATCCGGGTGAACCGGGAAGAGAAGCCAGCAAATGTGGTAAAAGCCCAATTTGCCAAATTAACAAAAGAGCATGTGGATTTTGTTTTATTCAGAATGGATTCCAATACCACAAAGGCCAGGAATATCCGGGCGGTCCTTCTTACAGCACTATATAATGCTGTCAACACAATGAGCAGCTATTACGATAACCTATATCAATATCACATAGTAGAAGAAATGAGAGGTGATGAAAGGAAAAAGGATGTTTAAAAAATTTGATAAATGGAAGTTGATTCTTGTAATCATTGGGGCAGTATTGTTAGCAGGATACATGGGAGGATTTTTATACATTCTTCTTGGAGATGCAAATGTTGACCTTAACCCTATTCACTGTATGGCGGCAGGATGGACCAGCACCGGGGGCAGGATGTGGATCCTGTTCTCGGTTCTGGTACTTTTCTTTCTTACGGCACTCGTGATTTATCGTGGCAGTGAAAACCCATTACAGGATGAGCGTGGTTTTGAGTTGTCCGATCAGGGTACTTACGGAACTGCTGGCTTTATGAAAGAAGGGGAACAGGCAGAGATATTAAGGGCTGATAAAACAATAGACGGAGTAAATGGAATCATATTTGGCAGGGAGCTTGGAACAGGAAAGGTTCTAAGCCTTCCTGTAGATTCCAGGCTAAACCGGAACATTGCTGTCTGCGGCTCCCAGGGTTCTATGAAATCCAGGGCATTTGCAAGAGTCATGGCATTACAGTGCGTGCGCCGTGG
>OLRX01002525.1_pt1 | contig 11520 bp, 8 predicted proteins | sample 1672991 | NCBI WGS metagenome assembly OLRX01 (sample SAMEA3136744, study PRJEB25190) | human gut metagenome | biome: human gut; feature: human-associated habitat; material: faeces | place: Austria | collected 2013
CTATACCGGCTGGTGTGAATTCAAAATAAAAAGGTCCACCGCCAGGGGGAGATTTTGCCCTGGTGGTGAACCGAGGGTAGGTCCATGATGGATCCACCAGAAGGACACACTCTATCACACCGCCTTTGAAAACGATAACCTTTGTTTCGCTTTCGCTTCTTATTATATACGAGACCCCGTAGATTTTCAAGATTTAAGCAGCCGGAAGAAAAGCCATATTTTTTTCTTCCTGCAGCCCATCTTGAAAATATGCTGATATTCGCATATAATATATACAGCAGATTTCAGACAGGATATATTGACAAAGCAAGCATGACACCTGATGTATCTTTGGGAAAGGCGGAGCGCGAATGAAAGGCTATCTATCCATAAAGGAAGCCGCCCGCAAGTGGGGGATTTCAGAGCGTTGGGTCAATCAATACTGCACAGACGGGCGTATTCCCGGTGCGGAGCGTTTTGGGCGGTCATGGGCAATTCCAGACACCGCCGAGAAGCCCACTGACCCGCGATCTAAGAAACATCGCCGGGATTGCAGAGAGACAAACCGCTGAGAAGTGTCTTTGTAAAGAAGATACGGCGAGGAAGTGAATGACATGATTTCCGATGAAGAATTATACAGACAATATATAAGCGGCGATGAAACAGGACTTGACGAATTGATGAAAAAATACGGCGACCCGCTGACCTTATACATAAACGGGTATCTGCATGACGTTCACGAAGCGGAGGACTTGATGATAGAGGCTTTTTCCTATCTGTTTACGAAAAAGCCACGCATCCGGGACGGTGGTTTTAAGGCTTACCTGTATAAAACGGCGCGGCACATGGCTTTGCGCCACAAAAGCAGACAGCGTCTTTCCTTCAATCTTGACGATCTGACTGAGGAACCGGACGGACAAATACTGGTAGAGGAGGTTGTCCAAACAAAGGAAAGAGATCAAATTTTGCATTTCTGCATGGACGAATTAAACCCAGATTACCGGGAGTCACTTTATCTGACCTATTTTGAAGGCATGAGCTACTTGCAGGCTGCCGAGGTCATGGGAAAAAGCGTAAAGCAGATCACCAATATGGTGTACCGGGGAAAAGAGCGTTTGCGCGGATTATTGGAACGGGAGGGGATCACAAATGTTGAGCCATGAGGAACGGATTGCAGAAGTAAAACGGCGTATCGCGGAAAAAGAGCATCAAAAAAGGCTGCGGCAGGCACGGATCGCCGCCGTTTCCGGCGTGGCAGCGTGTCTTGCGGTGATCGTAGGCGTTTCCCTGTTCATGCCCGGTATTGTGGAGCAAATCGAGCTGGGAACTTCCTCCGGCTTTGAAACAGCGGCAACGATGTTCGGCGGCAGCGCCGCGCTGGGATATATCGTTATCGGGCTGCTCGCCTTTGTTCTCGGCGTATGCGTGACGATTTTGTGTTTCCGAATCCGTCTGCTGAACAAAGAGGAACAGATGGAGGAGCAAAAGGGGGACAATGCGGATGGAACTTGTCAGTAACCTTTTGCAATTCATCGTTACCCTGCTGGGCTTTAGCCTAAGCGGAATCTGGTATCTGAAAAGCCGAAAACAGACGTATTTTCTGTTGACCTGCTTTTACGGCTGCTTTGCCCTCGGCTCTCTGTACTGGACGCTGTATCTGCTTTTATTCTCTGAAACGCCGCAGGTCTTTTATGTGTCGGAGTTCGGCTGGGTGGCCAGCGTAATTTTCCTGCACATTTTGCAGGCCACGCTCTCCACTCCGGAGGAACGCACCTTCCGTTGCCGCAGGGCGTGGCTTGCACCTGCGTTCGGCGTGCCGCTGCTGGCGTTCTACTGTACCTACGGGGACATTCTCTCCAACCTGATCTGGTGCGGCATGATGATTGAGCTATCCTACTGTGCCATACGGGGGCTTTCTTATGCAGACACCCAGACGGGTGCGATGCGGAATATGCGGTGGTTTCACATCGGCATGCTGTGTTTTGTGTACGCAGAATACCTGCTGTGGACGGCGGGCTGCTTTTGGCCGGATACCTCACCGGCCAGCCCAACCTTCTGGTGCGATCTGCTGCTGACGTTTGCGATTCTGGGGCTGTTGCCCGCCACGAGAAGGGCGGTGGAAGCATGACCTATATTGAAAACATCTTCCTCTGCATGGTATCTCCCCTGCTGGTGGCCGCCCTGTGCATGGGCAGACGGCAGCTCCGCTTCTTCCTGTTCTGCATTGCCGGGATGGGGGTGTGTCTGCTTTCGGCCTATATTAACACCTTCCTCGCGGCGGTGTGTCAGGCGGATGCCCTTGCTGCCACGGCGGAGATCGCACCGGTGGTGGAGGAAATGATGAAGCTGCTGCCGCTGGTGTTCTATCTGCTGGTGTTTGAGCCGGAGGGGGATAAAATCAAGGCTGCCGCCATCACGGTTGCCCTCGCCTTCGCCACCTTTGAAAATGTGTGCTATCTGATCCAGAACGGTGCAGACCGTTTCTCCTTCATCTTCTTCCGGGGCTTCGGCACGGGAGCCATGCACGTCCTCTGCGGCCTGATCGTGGGCGGCGGGCTTGCCTATGCGTGGCGGCGGACGTGGCTGAAGGTCGCGGGCACCTGCGGACTGCTAGGTGCGGCCATCACCCTCCACGCCATCTATAATCTGCTGATCGCCTACGGCGGTGCGGCACAGTACATCGCCTACGCCCTGCCGGTGCTGCTGGTGGCGGCGGGAAGATTGTCCGTTTTCCGCTTATCGCGGAGGAAATAACCGAATATTCACTCCTTGAGAGCTGCTTTCTGGCAGCTCTCAAATTTTTTTGAAAAATTTTGCGTTTTGGGTGAGAGTTTTTTCGATTTTTTGTACCTATATAAGTGAAGGGGTTTTTAAGCCGCATTTCAAAGAATCCAGAAAGGAGGTTCAAATGATATGTACGATACCGAAAGACGGGTCGCACTCGTCAAGCAGCGTGTGCGGGAAAACACCCGCCGAAGGCAGCGGCACGAGGCAATAAGCCTCTCCGCAGCGTGTATGCTGCTGTTCGCGGTGCTGATGCAGGCGGCAGACGCACTTATCGCTCCGGGGCAGACCGCCGCATGGGGCAGCTTCGGCGCAATGCTGCTGCGGGAGGACGCGGGCGGCTATGTGCTGGTGGCCGTCGTCTCCTTTGCCGCGGCGGCGACGATCACCGCGCTGTGCTTCCGGCTCAGAAACAGAGAAAACCGGAGAAAAGACGGGGCGAACAAGCACGCCCGACACGAACAGGAGGAGAAAAGCCAATGAAAAAACGAATACTCAGTATCCTGCTACTGTGCTGCATGTTGCTGACGCTGCTGCCGACAGCGGCCTTTGCGGCAGATACAGGAAAGGCGATCCAGCTTGGCACAGACGCACTAAGTAAAAATGTAAACACAGCGAGCGCACCGACCGTGTATTTCGGGCAAGACCATGAAAATAATCCTGCTGCATGGCGTGTGATCGGCTATAACGGAAACGGCGTTGCAAGCGCACAGGGGGATATGACCCTGCTTGCGGCGGGCAATATGAGCTCAGTGTTGCAATTTGCCGATTTCGGAACAAACAACAGATATGCATCGAGTTATTTGAAAACCGCAATAGACGTGCTTGCAGAAAAGCTGACGACAGAAGAAAATACTGCCGTAAAGAAACGGACGCTTACAAGCGGAAGCTACAACGGAGAAAATACCGACTGTGTAGCAGGAGAGCAGGTGGATAACGCTGTATTCTGGCCACTTTCCACAGCGGAAGCGTTTGCGGTAAATCAGGATCTGCGAATTGTGGATCCCGAACATCCGAGTTGGGCGTCAAGCTATTGGTGGCTGCGCTCCCCTGGTTACTCTGATCACGATGCCGCCACCGTGAATGGTGATGGTTCTGTCGTCTACTCTGGGAACGCTATCAGCAGTTGGTGGTGTGTTCGTCCCGCTTTTAACTTAAATTCAAGCTCCGTACTCTTTACATCCGCCGCTGTGGGAGGAAAGCCTGACGGAGGCTTGACCCCGATTTCCAAATACACTGGAAACGAATGGAAGCTGACGTTGAAGGACAGCAACCGCAATTTTGCCGTAACGGAAACAACCGTCAGCGGCGACCCCGGCGATACCGTTACGTTGCATTACACCGGGGCGACCGCAGGGATAAATGAATATATCTCTGTCATCCTTGCGGATAACAGCGGCGCACAGTATTATGGCAGAGTAGCGCAGCCTACTGCCGAAAACGGAACGGTTGAGATCAAAATCCCGTCCGGCCTTGCACCGGGCAGCTATACCTTAAAGGTCTTCAGCGAGCAGTGCAACGACGATAAAAAGACCGACTATGCAAGCGATTTTGTAGACATCGATCTCACCGTTGGGTATCAAGAGCAGTTTACCCTCACTCCCGGCGGCGTCTATTACTTTGACCTCTCCGGCGTGAGCATTCCCGGCACGGCAAACGGCTCTCTGCCGGACAAAACAATGCATTATGTCCCCTTTACCTATGCCGGGACAGTGGACGCCTACAAGCTCACATCAGAGATGGCCACCACCGAGGAGTATGCACAGCAGAACGAATATGCCCATAGCCTGTTCGTGGCGGACTATGCCGTAACGCATGCGGTAAGCTGGGATGACCTGAACGCCACAGGGCTGATTTTTGGCAAAGGCTACGCCACCGGCAGCGTGGACTATACGCTGCGTGCACCGTCCGGGGGAAGTGGTGGTACAGGCTCGGGTGCTTTAGAACGCGGCACGCCCCAAAGCAACGAATGGGACAGGATACTGGACAAGGACGACGGATATATCAAAAACTGGAGAGATATAGGTTCCTGGGGACAAGATACTTTACCCAATACGCTATCGAACCGTGTGATTCGCGGCCGGTACGATTTGCCCCGCAAATATGCCGGCGCCAATACTACGCTCTCCTTCCCGTTCCTCGGTTTCCGCCCCGTCCTTGAAGTCCTGAACTCTGACACACTGGGTTCTGACGGACTGAAGGCCGTTACCCTTGACCTTGGCGGCGGAAAATTTGGAGGAAGCTCGGATACTATCCAGATCATTGTGAAAACCGGCGAGAGCTTTACCGCGCCTGCGTCCGACGGTCTGACCCGCCCCGACGGAAATACCGGCAGCTACTTTGAGTGGCTTGGCAGCGATGGCGAGCTCTACGCTCCGGACGATAATGTTCCGGCGGACGTAACCAAGCTGACGGCGCAGTTTGTTCCCCCAGAGCAGTTCAACCTTGCTCCCGGCGGAGTCTATTACTTTGACCTCTCCGGCGTGGGCATTCCCGACACGGTGAACGACGCTCTGCCGGATAATACGCTGCACTATGTGCCCTTTACCTATGCCGGGACAGTGGACGCCTACAAGCTCACGTCGGAGATGGCAACCACTGAGGAGTATGCAGAGACGTACAAATATGCCCACAGCCTGTTCGTGGCGGACTATGCCGTAACGTACGCGGCAAGCTGGGATCATTTGAATGCCATAGACATGATTTTTGGCAAAGACTACGCCGCCGGCGGCGTGGATTATACGCTGCGCGCGCCGTCCGAGGGAAGTGATTATACAGGCTCAGGTGATTCAGAACGCGGCACGCCCCAAAGCAACGAATGGGACAGGCTGCTGGACAAGGACGACGGATATATCAAAAACTGGAACGGGATTTTTTCGTGTGGACAAGATTCTGTGATCAGATTGTCGTGGCGCCGTACGGTTCGCGGGCACTATTCGAGCCGCTTCTGTGGCCACCGCGACGCTGCGGGCCAAAACCCGCAGGTCGGTTTCCGCCCCGTCCTTGAGGTTTTGAACCATGGCACGATAGGTCCTGACGGACTGAAGGACGTTACCCTTGACCTTGGCGGCGGCAAGCTGGGCGATAAAAGCAGCATTCGGATCATCGTGAAAAACGGCAGCGAATTTACCGCGCCTGCGTCCGACGGTCTGACCCACCCGGAGGGAGCTACAGGCAATTACTTTAAGTGGCTTGGCAGCGACGACAAGCTCTACGTGCCCGGTGATAGCGTTCCGGCGGATGTAACCACGCTCACGGCGCGGTTTGTGCCAGACACCTACACCGTCATCGTGACCACGGATACCCTGCCGGACGGCAAGACAGGCAAGGCTTACAGCCATACCCTGACCGCCATCAGCACAGCGCCCATCACATGGAGCATTGATGAAGGCGTGCTGCCTGCCGGCTTGAACCTGAACGAAAAAACCGGAGAAATCAGCGGCATACCCACTGCGGCGGGAACCGCCACCTTCACCGTCAAGGCAGAAAACAGCGAGGGCAGCGACACAAGGGCGCTGAGCATTACCGTGAACAACGCTGTCGAGCAAACCCCCGTGCGCTATCTGGACGCGGACGGCAAGGAGCGCTTCTGCACCGAATACACGGTGCTGGAAAGCGTTATTATCGAGGATTTTTTCGATAGCGACAACAAATGGTATGATCTGCCCGCCGGCTGGTATGTGGTGAAGGGCGACGTGACCATCACGCCCCGTTTGGACACCCACGGCGCGGTCAATCTGATTCTAACGGACGACTGCCACCTCACGGTACCGTGGGGCATCAACGTGAAGGAGGGCGACACCTTCACCATATACGCCCAGAGCACCGCTGAGGCATCCATGGGCAAGCTGACGGCGTGCCTCCCGGAGCTGTCTGATCATGAAAAGAGTGTGTGGCCTGTGGCTGGACTGTCCGGCATCGGCGCCGGTGTGCGCGTGTGGGCTGCCAACGACAACTACTATGAAAACGAGGGTACGATCATCATCAACGGCGGCAATATCCACGCCAGAGGACAGCAGGGCTCCTCCGCCATCGGCGGATCGTATCAAGATCGCAACGTTTCCTCCGACGGAGATACGCCCGGCAATCTCAGGCAAGGCGGCAGCATCACCATCAACGGCGGCATCGTCTGTACCAAGCTCAGGACGAGCGGCGGCGCTCACACTGCAGACAGCTTTGGAATCGGCACATGCTACGGTAATGGCGGCAGCGTCACCATCAACGGCGGCACGATCATCGCCGAGGCATCCAGCAGCGCGATCAGTAGCGGCCGGGGCGGCAGCATCACCATCAACGGCGGCAATGTGACCGCTCACGGCGGTATCAATCGCTATGAAAACCAGCCGCTATACGCGATTCCCGGAAACGGGATCGGCCCGCTTGAGGGCGGCAGCATCACCATCAACGGCGGTACTGTCAAGGCATCTTCCGATGGAGATGGCTTTGGCATCGGCGGAGCCGGAGTTCACCACACGGCGGAAATGCACATTACCATCAACGGCGGAAATATAGAAACCACGGCAAATCGCAATAACGCCGCCATTGGCGACAAAAGCAAACAAAAGAGCAGCGTCACCATCACCGACGGCGTCGTCCATGCGGTCGGAAAAGGCAGTGCGGCAGGCATCGGCAGCACCGGCGACATCCGCATCACCGGCGGTGAGATCTCCGCTTTCGCCGAGGGCGGCGGCGCAGCCATCGGCAGCATTGGGGGAGTGGATTGCAAAAGCATCACCATCAACGGCAATGCGATCAAATCCATTTCCAGTAAGGACGGCGCCTGCATCGGCGCTGCCACCGGCGGAAGCGTCGGAAGCATCACCATTTCGGACGCAGAGCTTCCGCTTCTCAGCAGCAATAAAATTCTGATCGGCTGGGACGCAGACTCGCCGGGCGGGAAGCTCACCATCCGAAACTGCCACGTTGCATCCACGGACGAACTCACCACTCGTACCGACGGGATCCGCGTGGGCAGCAACAGCGAGCTCGTCATTGAAGAAAGCGAGATCAGGCTGCCGCATTTTAGAAGCATTCGCGTCGGCGGCAATGGGAGCATCGCCGTTCGGGATTCCGATCTGCACACCTACGGCATTTTTATGGACGAAAACGCGAAATCACCGAATGACGCAAAGACACTGAAAAGGCTGGAGATCACGGACAGCACCGTGTTGACGGGCGATATCATCGGCGCTCGTGGAGAATATTCTTCCGTTGAAGAGATCGTGATCCGCGGCAGCATCATCCGCCTGAACGACGAGTACACCTATAATCGCTGCACGATTGGCGGCGGCGAAAAGGCTTCCTTTGGCAGCATCGACATTCAGGACAGCCAAATCGATAGTAGGTCTTCAGTCAACGCGGTTATCGGCAACGGTACACAATCCCAATCCTATGGTGAGAGCCGTATCCGCATTGCGAACAGCCAGGTGTCCGTTCGCAATGAATTGTTCGGCCCCGCCATCGGCGCGGCGTATGGCTCAAGTGGAGGCCAGATAAATATTCTTATTGAAAACAGCACCGTGACCGCAAAGGGCGGCAATTTGAGGTCTGGTACCGACTATATTCCCGGCATCGGGAAAAACTCGTCTGGCAGAGCTTCAGAGATTGGAAAGATTCAAATTCTGAACAGCACGGTGGAATCCTTCCGGCTTGAGGAAAAGGACGGCACAAACTATGTCTATGACAAGCTGCACACAAAGGAGCTGCCCGGTATTCCGGCGGAAAACATCACCATCTGCGGCAGCGCCGTCAACGGAAAGACCATTGACCATAGCCCTGACGAGTACGGCAAATGCGCGCTCTGCGACAAGTATGATCTTGGATACTGCTATGAGCATGGGCTTTTGACGCTCGAGGGGCTGACGGACTGCGCCCATGACGGCAGCGAAAAGAAGCTGACGGGGCTTTCCCATCAGACGGGCGAGAACAAAACGAAGCAGCTTACGGAGAACACGGACTACACCGCCATCTATTCCAACAACGTCCATCCCTACACCCTCACACCGGGCGACGAGGGCTTTGACAGCAAAAAGGCTCCCAAGGTGACGCTGTACGGCACGGGAAACTACTGCGGCAAGGCAGAGCATTACTTCACCATCAGCGAAAATGCTGCCGCCGCCCCCACCATCACCACGGACACCCTGCCGGGCGGCAAGGTGGGCGAGGCGTACAGCCAGACCCTGAGCGCCACCGGCACTACGCCCATCACATGGGGCATTGACAGTGGCAATCTCCCTGCCGGCCTGACGCTGGACGAAGCCACCGGCGAGATCAGCGGCACGCCTACCGCAGCGGGAACCGCCAGCTTCACCGTTAAGGCGGAAAACAGTGCGGGCAGCGATACGAAGGAGCTGTCTATTACGATAACCAAAGCCGCGCCTGCCGAGTATACCGTCAGATTCAATGCCAACGGTGGCGGCGGCACAATGGCAGATGTCACCGGCGTTTCCGGCAGCTATACCCTGCCTTCCTGCGGTTTTACTGAACCGGAAGGCAAGCAATTCAATGGCTGGTCAACCAGTGCCGACGGTTCGGTTATTTCCGGCACGACCTATGAAGTAAGCTCGGATACTACCTTCTATGCAATCTGGGAGAGTAAAGAGTATTCCATCATCGTAACGGACGGCAAAGCGACAATCGGTGCAGGAAGCGAAATCAGTAAAGCGGCACAAGGCACAACCATTACTCTGACCGCAAATGCGGCTCCTGACGGTAAGGTGTTTGATAAGTGGGTAGTAGAAAGCGGCAACACTACTCTTGAAGATGCGAACAGTGAAACCACTACTTTCATAATGCCTGACAGTGAAGTCAGCGTGAAAGCGACCTACACAATTCCCCATACTCATACCTACGATCAGGAAATTCAGAAGCCGGAAACCCTCAAGTCGGCTGCCGACTGCACCAACGATGCAGTATATTTCAAGAGCTGCTCCTGCGGAGAGATCAGCACAACAGAAACCTTTACAGCAGCAGGTACACAGCTCGGGCACGCATGGGCAAGCGATTGGAGCAAGGACACAGACAATCATTGGAAAGAATGCTCTCGCTGTCACGAAAAGAAGGAGGAGGCGGCTCACGATTACGGCAGCGATAACATCTGCGACACCTGCGGATATGACAAGACCGTACCGCATACGCACAATCTGACCCTCGTTCCCGCAAAGGCTCCTACTTGCACGGAGAAAGGCAACACAGCATATTACACCTGCGACGGCTGTGACAAGTGGTTTGAGGATGCAACTGGTGCATCCGAAATTACCGACAAGACAAGCGTAATCCTTGCGGCAACAGGTCATAGCGTTTCCGACTGGAAGTCCGATCATACCGATCACTGGAAAGAGTGCACCGTTGTCGGCTGCGGCGTGATCATCGAGGACAGCAAGGCGGCACATACCGCCGGTGAATGGATCATCGACACCCCGGCAACAGCTACCACAAGCGGCTCAAAGCATAAGGAATGCACCGTCTGCGGTTATATGATGGCAACCGAAACCATCCCGGCAACCGGCGGCGGTGAGCATACTCACAGCTACGGCTCCGACTGGAAGTACGATGCCGACAACCACTGGCATGAGTGCTCCTGCGGAGATAAGGCCGATAAGGCGGCACACGACTTCAAGTGGGTTGTTGATAAGGAAGCGACCGCAACGCAAAAGGGTTCCAAGCATGAGGAGTGCAAGGTTTGCGGCTACAAGAAGGCGGCAGTTGAGATTCCGGCTACCGGCTCCACAACAAAACCGACCGATCCTACGCAAACCAACCCGAACACCGGTGCAGAAAGCCCGAAAACCGGTGACAACAGCAATATGATCCTCTGGATCGCACTGCTGTTTATCAGCAGCGGTGCAGTGATCGGCATCACCGTTTACAGCAAAAAGAAGAAAGAAAACGCTGAATAAATCAGCTGCGAACCTTTGAGCAAAGGGCGGTGACGGACATTGCCGTCATCGCCCTTTCGCTTGGACTGGAGAAGAACCACATGATGCAGGATTATCAATCGAACCGCCCCGTCAGGCAGCAACCGCCGGGACGATTCACGAACGAGTCAGATCGAACGGGAGAGAGAATCAGAAAAAGGAAGAAAAAACAGACGCAGCGCCGTATGGTGCTTTGCGGTGCGATCGCCGCACTGGCGGTAATCATCGTTGGCATTATACTGCTGGCAAAAGGCTGCTCCGGCGGCACGGACGCACTTGCAGGCACATGGGAGTTCGACGGAACGACCACCTATTCCTTTGACGGCAGCGGAAGCGGCACAATGGAGCTGCCCTCCATATCCTACGATTTCACCTATACCATCGACGGCAACAAGCTCATGATCGATTACGCCAACGAGTCGGTGCGGGATTCCGAATATGAATTTACCGTTGACGGAAATACCCTTACCTTGGTCGGTGACGAGGGCACGGTCGGCGGGACATACGAGCTGAAAAGAAGCTCAAAGAAATAAGGGCTTATCAGCATAATATAGATCAAAGAGATTATCTTTTGCAGATGTTCCCTTTTTCCAAACCTGAAATTCTACTCCGGCAAGTGCTTCCTGTGAATCTGCAGCTACTTTTTTAATTTTCACTTCATTTGGAGTATTGGTAACCGATACGTCTTTTGTAACGATTTCTGTTTCCTGATCAGCATAAGACAGAGTGACATCCCAGTTCTTTTCGGATGTGACATAACCATTTGGAGCTTTGGTCTCAACCAGCTTATCCAGTGTGTCGTAAAACCCCTTGCTTTAGCTATGGGGATATAAGACACTTC
>OLRX01002529.1_pt1 | contig 11507 bp, 9 predicted proteins | sample 1672991 | NCBI WGS metagenome assembly OLRX01 (sample SAMEA3136744, study PRJEB25190) | human gut metagenome | biome: human gut; feature: human-associated habitat; material: faeces | place: Austria | collected 2013
TGACAAAAAATCTTCTCGCAAAATCAAGTACAAAAAGATTCCGAGAGTACATTTAGTGCATTTTATCTTCTCTATCTGACAATGTGTTACAGTTGGACTGCAACGACGATGCTCTTATTTCACCGGAAATAAAATTCCTAAAACCATAGACTTCTTTACATAATCTTCCATTGCCTTTAAAAGTCCGTTAGCATCCTGTTGTGCCAGCGCTTCTGACATTTGGTTTAAGCAGGCAAAACGGCTGTTGTCTTTACCTTCTGACTTCAGATCGCAGACTGCACGGCCTTCTTTTACAAGAACTGCCCCGCTTTCTCTCCGCTCATAGATCTGATATTCCAGAGTCTCTCCCTTAAATAAAGTCATTTCTTTTATGTAAATGCCCTGGTAAACGCGCCGCATCTCTTCTCTTGTAAAATGCTCTTCCTGGGGAAGAATACGCATTTCGATCCATGGCTGTCTGTTTTTATCGCCCCGGTATTCAAGGATCGTCTTATCCATAATGTCCTCAGGCACAGACACTAAACGGGCCAGCTCTTTCATATAAGGGAACACCATTCCCCCTTCTAATAAAATATCTGTCATCATCTGAAGCTGCTTTTTCTCTTCTTCTGAGACCTCCATCTCCTTCTGCTCCCCATAGAACCGGGTAAGAGCCAGAAGATAAATGGTAGGTATTTTTTCTTTATTCAGGCTGGCATTTACTGCATTTTTCAGATATCCAAAAATCGTCTGGTCGATTTCTTTTCCTTCCAGGAAATACTGGATGCATTTCTGGGTAAAATAAGCCTTGACCATGCTTTCCCTGGTCTGTTTCCGTTTCATGTAGAGTTCAAAAACCGAATCCATCTGGGCACAGCTGCCGGTAAAAAGCATCTGGGCCAGCAACCGTTCTTCCATATCATAGGTCTGCACATGGGCTCCTACTGCCTGGATCAGTATCTCATACATCCGGGCTGTGGTGCCATTATAATGTTCACAGAGGTAATCTAGGATCACGCTGTCTGCCTTTCCTGCCTCAAATACCCTTTCTGCCAGATATAAAAGATGTTCATCCTGGTCAAATAGCTGTAAAAGGATCATGCGCGTACACAGATCCAGCAATTTTCCCGGGTCAATATCTTCAATCTCATAATCTACCAGCATATCATAGGCTTCCCGCAGATAATTACAGCTGATCAGTATTTCGCATATTTTCCCACGGGTCTGATTGTCCAGCAGGGATTTGTCCATCTGCAGCAGGAAAGTACAGCGTTCTTCCTCTCCTTCTGCATCAGAAGCTGCCTTTTTACAATAATAGTCTGTCACAAGACCCAGAAGCTTTTTCTCATAAACAGGATTTAACTTTAACTGGCTTAAAGTGTCCTCTAAAAGCAGCACATCTGCTTCTGTTTCAACACCTTTTTTTACTACTGTCTCGCAGGCACGCAGCTTCAGTACCGGATGAGCCGGATATACCTCATAACACTGATCCAGCAACTCTTTTTTATCCATAGCAGGAAGACGCCTGCAGCTGACGTTCAAATAGCGGCCACCATACGTGTCCTGGAAGAACAGCACTGTATTTTTAGACACTACCGGCACATAGGCTTCTCCATTTTCCAGTAAGAATGCCTCTTCTCCCCCCAGCTCCTCGCAACGGGCGATCACGTATTTCATGGCGCTGTTTTCACATTTCACACGGCTGGAGCATAATACTCTGGGAAGGATCGCCGCAGTCTTTTCATCGATCATATCTTTATAAAGCATATGTTCATAAATAACTGCCAACGCGCTGTTCATCCTTCCTGCAAACAGCTGCTCCATAGCAAACTGTTCCATTTCCCGCACATAAGTCTGATAGACCTGGGTGGACGGATTTACATACTGTAAAATGTTTTTATAGAGAACGCTGCGGCTCGTCTGATCCAGGATCTTGTCATAAGAGAAATATAACAGCACTTCTTTTGGAAGGGCATGTCCGTAATCCTCTGGAAGAGAATACAGAAAATATTCATACAGCCTTGTAAGATTGATATGGGCCTTCATAGCCTTTTCATACCAGATAAAGGAAGAACGGTCCCTACGGTCTCCCCGGATCAGAAGACTGCACAAAGCCTCCAATATCTTCATTTCCGGGTAAGCCTTATATAAACCTGATGCCAGGCGCTCTAATAATTTGTGATAATATTTTACATTGGACAAAAATACAGCTGCCATTAAAGAGATTTCTTTACTCAGCCAGTTGTTTTTCAGTCCGCTTAATAAAAGCTGTACCTCAAAATCTCCCATTTTCACAAACAGATCCGGATACATATTTAAAAGCCTGCATGCCTCTCCATATAAAAACGGGCTTCTGCAGCCATGCCCAAACATGGAACGCATCTGTTCATACAGCTCTAACGGATTCTGGAGGCAGGTTCTGTCTGTTTTTACCAGCAGATGAAGCAGCAGTCCATCTGTCCTTCTGGTATCAGAAAGCAGTTTCCGTATATAACGGGCCAGTCCTGCATTTTTTTCTTCTGAAGGTTCATTCAAAAGCTCCAGATACTGATAATAACAGTAAAGCTGCGGCTTTATGTCCCTGCATTTTAATACAGCATCCCGTATTTCTGCAAGTGCTGAAACAGCAGTATCCTTTCTGCCGTTTTTTAAAAGCTGGTCTGTCCTCCAAAGGCGCACCTCTATATCTTCCGGAAGCCGGACACGCAGATTTTCTGTTTTTTTCATCAAAGTTCTGTTTAACTGCTGATCTGCTTCTAATGTAAATTCCTGGTGTAAAAGCAGCTTACTGTATTCATAAACAGAAGCTTTATCTGCATTCTTCTTTTCTCTTCCTTCTGAACCCTGGGGGCTTTTTTTTACTACCTCTATAGGAAGAACAAATTCCTGACGTAAGGTTTTAATACGTATTGCCCCAAAGTTCCTTCCCCCGTGGAGATACTGTGGAAAGATCTGGTACCGGATCTGGTACCTATCCTGGTCAAACTCATGGGTAGTCACAGCATTTTTCTCAATGGAAAGAAAGCTTCCATCTGCCTCCACCTGGACCTCTGCATATCCCCAGCCGCTGGCAGCCAGCTGTATCACATTTTCTGCTGCTGTTTGGGGAGCATCTAATACCAGTTTAGATACATCGGCCTTTAAAGAAACCGGTTCTTTTACATGAAGTGCAACTAAAAATTCTTCTAACAGGTTGTTGCGCCCATTTCGTCCCTTTAAGCCCTCATAAACGGTCCTGGTCTGCACATTCTGCATAAATGGCGCTTCTATAAAGTCCTGATATTCAAACAAGCGCAATGCCAGCTCCCAGTTTTTCTTTGCCAAAGCTGCAAAGTCCCTGGGGGTTTTTAAACCTGTCAGGCTCTCTGTCCTGTTTCCTGCCTGTACACACAAAGAATAAGGAATCTCTTTCTCGCCTCCGTTTGTGACCAGGTAAAAAGATCCCTTTATCGTATCTCCATTCTCTAAATAGCAGGTGTCGATGTCATATATAATGTGATTGCGAAGGCCTCCAAAGGCTTCGTTTTCAACCTTTATCCTCTCATTTCCGGTATATACCAGTCCTTTGATATACAGGTCATTTCCGCTTTGAACGGAAAACTCTCCCCGCACGGACTCTCCCGGCGAAAGGATCCCTTCGATCCTTTCTGGCTTTATTACCAGCTCTGGCACGCTGCTGTCAATGATCCCGCGGGCCAGGCGGTTGATCCGTTCTCTCATATACTACCACCTGTATCTTATCTGTCAGTTTCTCGAATACGGGACCGCTGCGTGCTTCGCACTCCCGCAATCCCAGTATTCCCATGATACCACAATTCCTTCTGTTTTAAAAGTGAAATCTGTCTTGATTTAAAGAAGCAAACTTGTTATGATAAATAAGAATATTTGGAAATCTTTTAACGGAGTGTGGAACAATGCTTACGGAACCTATGACTTTATATAAACTGATGAACCTGTATCTGTTAAAGCAGGTAAACTTTCCTCTTACCAACGCCCAGCTTACCAGCTTTTTTACAGAGCATGATTATACAACCTATTTCACACTGCAGCAGGCCTTAAATGAATTAGAGGATGCCGGGCTGATACACAAAGAAGCCAGCCACTCCAGCACCCGCTATGACATTACCAAAGAAGGAGAAGAAACCTTAAATTTCTTTGGCAAAAATATCTCACCTGCCATCATCAGCGACATGGATGAGTATTTAAAGGAAAATAAATTCCGCCTGCGTGAAGAGGTGGGCACCACTGCCGATTTTTATAAAGGGACCAATCAGGACTATATTGTCCATTGTGAAGTACGTGAAAATAAAGCCGTTCTCATTGGTCTGGATCTTTCCGTTCCGGACAAAGAACAGGCTGAAGCTGTATGCGGTGCCTGGAGGCGCAAAAGCCAGGAGATTTATTCTCATGTGATGCACACACTGCTGTCTTAATTTTAAAAAACACGGCCGGAGTTTTTCTCACGGTCGTGTTTTTATATGCCTGTTTTTATTCTTCTATTTTTTCTTCTGCCGGGGCATCCATAGCTGTATCTGCCATGGTATCCTCGATCAGCTTCCAGATTTCTTCTCTTCCCTGCTTTGTTTCAGCAGAAAATGGGATAATGATGCCGCCTTTTTCCATTCCAAGACCCTGACGCACGATTTTTACATTTTTCTGAATCTGGCTGCGGTTGATCTTGTCCAGCTTTGTGGCAATGATCACCGGATGATAACCATTGTAAATGATCCAGTCATACATCATCTTATCATTGGCAGATGGTTCGTGACGGATATCAATGAGAAGGAATACCATTTTTAACATGGCAGAGTTTTTCAGATACCTTTCGATCATCTTGCCCCATTTTTCCTTAGCCTCTAAAGAAACTTTAGCATAGCCATATCCAGGAAGATCCACATAATACAGTTCTTTATTGATATTGTAAAAGTTAATGGTCTGCGTCTTTCCAGGCTGGGAAGACGTCCTTGCATAGGCTTTCCTGTTCATCAGGGCATTGATCAAAGAGGATTTGCCCACATTTGATTTTCCCGCAAAAGCGAACTCCGGCAATGTATTGTCCGGAAGTTTGCTGGTAACACCGCAGACGGTTTCCAGATTTACATCTCTGATGATCATACAAACGCCTCCTTTATTACTTCATCCATAGTTTTTACATAAACGATCTCCAGTCCCTTTGTGATCTCCCTGGAAAGTTCCGCCATATCCGGCCTGTTTTTATCCGGGACCAGAACCTTCTTCATGTGGGCCATTCTGGCTGCCAGGATCTTCTCTTTCAGGCCACCGATAGGAAGAACTCTTCCACGTAAGGTAATCTCGCCAGTCATGGCAACCTCTGCTTTTACCTTTTGTCCTGTAACAGCGGACAGCATAGCCGTAGCCATGGTAATGCCTGCAGACGGTCCATCCTTGGGTACTGCACCTTCCGGAATATGGATATGCAGATCATGCTTTTCAAAGTAATCATCTGCTACTTTATAATCCGGACAGATGGAACGCACGAAGGTAAGTGCGATCTGGGCAGATTCCTTCATTACATCCCCCATCTGGCCTGTCATAAGGAGGTTTCCCTTTCCGGGCATCACATTTACCTCAATCTGCAAGGTATCTCCGCCTACACTGGTCCATGCCAGACCTCTTACGATACCTACTTCATCTTCTTCGTTGGCATCTTCAAAAGAAACTCTTTCTTTGCCAAGATATTTCTCAAGATTTCCTTCATTAATACGGATCGGTCCCTGCTTCTTTTCCAGATATTTTCTGGCTGCCTTTCGGCATACATCCCCGATCCGGCGCTCTAAGTTTCGTACACCGGCCTCTCTGGTATAATTGTGGATGATCTTCTCCAGACATTTGTCAGAAAATACGATCTGCTGTGGTGTAAGACCATTACGCTCTACCTGTTTTCCTACCAGATAATCCTTTGCAATATGGAATTTCTCATTTTCAGTATAACTATTGACCTCGATCAGCTCCATACGGTCTAACAATGGCCCCGGTATGGTCTGTGTGGTATTGGCTGTTGCAATAAACAGCACATGAGAAAGATCTACAGGAACCTCTACATAGTGGTCACGGAACTTTACATTCTGCTCCCCGTCTAAAACCTCTAACAGTGCAGAAGAAGTATCTCCCTTATAATCACTGCTTACTTTATCGATTTCATCCAGAAGCATCAGAGGATTAGCAACTCCTGCCTGTCTTAATCCATCTACCAGACGGCCCGGCATAGCTCCTACATAGGTTTTTCTGTGACCGCGGATCTCTGCTTCATCACGTACACCCCCAAGACTGATGCGCACGTATTTTTTGTTTAATGCCTTTACAACAGATCTTGCAATGGATGTTTTTCCTGTTCCTGGCGGACCCACCAGACAGATGATAGGGCTTGTGCCTTTCTTTGTAAGGGAACGCACTGCCAGATACTCTAAAATACGCTCTTTTACCTTTTCCAGGCCATAGTGATCCTCATTTAAGATTTTTTCTGCATGGCGGATATCTTCATTATCCTTAGAAACCTTCTTCCAGGGAAGTTCTAAAAGAGTTTCTATGTAAGTACGCAGTACATTTGCTTCCTGGCTTCCTGTAGGCATGGTACGGAAACGGCCGATCTCTTTTAACAGCTTTTCCTTTACCTCTTTGTCTGCCTTTAACTCTTCTGTCTTCTTCTGGTATTCATCTGCATCAGACAGAGGATTATCTTCCCCTAACTCCTGACGGATGATCTTCATCTGTTCACGCAGGATATATTCCTTCTGGTTCTGGTCAATATCTGCTTTTACTTTCTCCTGAAATTCCTTTTTTATGCGGTAAACTTCCATCTCTGTCATGAGAGTCTGGAGAACTGCCTCATATTTACCGGACATGGTCGTACACTCCAGGATCGCCTGGCATACGGTATAATCCCATGGCATCTGAACCGGGATCTGCTTTAACATTTCCTTCAGATCACTGATAAGAAGCAGGGACGGAAGGATTTCTTTGGCAACTCTCTGGTTTACAGTCCCATATTCTTCCAGCTTGTCCTTTAAAATACGCAGCATGGCTTCTCTGGCAAGAGGCTCTGTATCTTCTTCCTCTTCCCCTAAAAGACTGATCTCACCCATAAGATAGGGTTCTTCTGTATCAAAACAGAGAAGTTCTGCCTTATCCAGTCCTTCTACCAGGACACGGACGCTTTTAGAAGGGAGCTTTACCAGCTGCTTTACAACAGCCACTGTACCGATCTGGTACAGATCATCCAGTTCTGGTTCCGGTATCTCTGGCCGCTTCTGGCTGACCAAAAACAGCTTCTGATCTCCTAACATAGCTTTCTCTACCGCTGCTATGGATTTCTTTCTGCTTACATCAAAATGCTGCACCATACCCGGCAAAATGGTCATACCACGCAAGGCCACGGTAGGCATTATTATTACTTGTTCTTCCATTCTATCTTATGCACCTTTCAATATGTCAAAAAGGGGCATGCCGCAAAATAAGATTACTTTACGACAGCCCCCTTATTTACGCAGGCCACGAGCTACAGCGCGTTTCCCATAGTCTATATCAGGCGATCTCTCCTTTTTTTCCGCCGCGAAGTCTGTCTGAAACAGATTTACGGGCAGTTGTCGGAGCTGCATCACGATATACCAGTTCCGGTCCGCCTGTCTTATCGATCACGTCTTTTGTAATAGTACAGATACCTACTGTATCGTCAGACGGGATCTCATACATCAGATCCATCATAGCATTTTCCAGGATGGAACGCAGCCCTCTGGCACCAATCTTTCTCTTTACTGCCAGATTTGCTACTTCTTCCAGCGCATCTGGTGTAAATTCAAGCTTTACATCGTCTAGCTCGAACAGCTTCTTATACTGCTTGGTAAGGGCATTTTTCGGTTCAGAAAGGATTCTTACCATTGCTTCCTTTGTAAGCTGCTCTAAGGATACCATAACCGGAACGCGGCCTATAAATTCAGGGATCAGGCCAAACTTAGTCAGATCTCTTGGCTCTACCTTCCGTAAAAGCTCATCAATATCCATCTCATTACGGTTTACTACTTCTGCATTAAATCCAATAGAGCCTGCACTCATACGCTGCTCTACGATCTTTTCCAGACCGTCAAAAGCACCACCGCAGATAAAGAGGATATTGGTGGTATCGATCTGGATCAGTTCCTGATGAGGATGCTTTCTTCCACCCTGGGGAGGAACGCTGGCAACTGTTCCCTCTAAGATCTTAAGAAGAGCCTGCTGCACGCCTTCACCAGATACATCTCTTGTAATAGAAACATTTTCTGATTTCTTGGTGATCTTATCGATCTCATCAATATAGATGATACCGTATTCAGCACGTTCAATATCATAATCTGCAGCCTGGATCAGCTTTAACAGGATATTTTCCACGTCTTCACCTACATAACCTGCCTCTGTAAGGGAGGTAGCATCAGCAATGGCAAAAGGAACGTTTAATATCTTTGCCATAGTCTGGGCCAGGTAGGTCTTACCTGAACCTGTAGGTCCGATCATCAGAATATTGCTCTTTTGTACATCCACATCCATATGCTGACAGGATGTAACTCTTTTATAATGATTGTAAACAGCTACGGACAATACCTTTTTTGCATCGTCCTGGCCAATTACATACTCATCCAAAAATGCTTTGATCTCCTTAGGCTTTAACAGGTGGATGTCATTAAAAAGAGGTGCTTCCTCTTCTACTTCTTCCTCTTCCTGTTTTCCTAACTCTTCCTCTAAGATCTCAGAGCATAATTCAATACATTCATCGCAGATAAATACATTATGATTACCGGAACCGGCGATCATTTTTCTAACCTGATCCTGTGTCCTTCCGCAAAAGGAACAGCGGATCGTGTCATCTGGTCTAATTGGCATACTATACTGTACCTAACCTTTCATATCCGAATCCATATATATCCCTGTAATTAATGACGGGCAAGGATCTCATCGATCAGACCATATTCTTTTGCTTCCTGCGCAGTCATGTAATTATCACGTTCTGTATCACGGGCGATCTCTTCATAACTTCTGCCTGTATTGGCAGCCAGGATCTCGTTTAACTTCTTCTTGGTCTTTAAAATGTTTTCTGCAACGATCTGGATCTCCGTTGCCTGTCCTCTGGCACCGCCGGAAGGCTGGTGGATCATGATCTCAGAGTTAGGCAGTGCAAAACGTTTTCCCTTTGTTCCTCCGGAAAGCAGGAAAGCGCCCATACTTGCTGCCATGCCGATACAGATAGTGGATACATCACATTTGATGTAGTTCATTGTATCGTAAATAGCAAAGCCGGCAGATACAGAACCGCCTGGGCTGTTGATATACAGATGGATATCCTTAGAAGGATCCTCTGCTTCCAGGAACAGCAGCTGTGCTACGATAATGCTTGCGGAAGTGTCATTGACCTCTTCTCCCAGAAAAATGATCCTTTCCTTAAGAAGTCTGGAATAAATATCATAAGAGCGCTCACCGCGGCTTGTCTGCTCAATGACATAAGGTACTAAACTCATATAACCATCCTCCGTTATGATCTTTATATCTGTTTTTTGCCCCATAGTGGGAATTTTTCCCAGATATATGTTTAATATACAAAACCAAGGAGACTCTCTGCAGAGAATCCCCCCGGTCTCTTTAGTAAGATTATTTTAATTGATTAAGCCAGCTTAGCTTCTGCTACTAACAGATCAACTGCCTGCTGTACAGCTAAGTCTTCCTTCATCTGCTTAATATCGCTTTCGCTCATGTAGCTCTTTAACTTGTCAACTTCCATCTTGTAAGCTTCTGCCATCTTAGCTACTTCTTCGTCAACCTTCTCATCAGAGATCTGGATGTTCTCAGCCTGGGCAACTGCTTCCAGAACCAGTCTGGTGCGGATTCTCTTTTCAGCATCTGGACGAGCCTGCTCCTTCATCTGCTCTACAGTCATGCCTGTGTACTTTAAGTACATATCCAGAGACAGTCCCTGGCTCTGCATACGGCGGGCCATATCCTGAACCATGTTCTCTGCCTGGGCATCGATCATCTTGTCCGGGATCTCCATAGATGCATTCTCAACTACCTTAGCAACTACAGCGTCTTCGTTCTTGGAGTTTGCTTCGATCTCTTTCTTCTCAGCTAACTTCTTCTCAACGTCTTTCTTGTACTCATCTAATGTATCGAATTCAGAAACCTCAGATGCGAACTCATCATTTAACTCTGGAAGTTCTTTTACCTTGATCTCCTTAACAGTTACCTTAAAGGTAGCTGGCTTTCCAGCCAGATCTGCTGCATGGTACTCGGTTGGGAAAGTTACGTTTACTTCGCACTCTTCACCGATCTTCTTGCCGATCAGCTGCTCTTCAAAGGTATCGATAAAGGAATGGGAACCGATGGTTAATGGATAGTCCTCAGCCTTGCCGCCTTCAAAGCCCTTGCCATCTACAAAGCCTTCGAAATCGATAACGGTCTGGTCGCCGTCTTCTACTCCACGGTCTTCAACTGTAAGCAGTCTTGCGTTCTGCTCCTGAACCTTCTTTAATTCAGCCTCAACATCCTCTGCACTTACAGAAGCGTCAGCCTTCTCTACTTCTACGCCCTTGTACTGGCCTAAAGTAACTTCTGGCTTAACTGCTACTAATGCACTGTATACAAATGGCTCATCTTTGCCGATCTTTTCGATGGTAACTTCTGGTCTGGAAACGATGTCCAGTCCGCTTTCCTTCATAGCCTCAGCGTAGGAAGCGTTGATTGCTTCATCAGCTGCATCCTCATAGAATACGCCTTCGCCATACATCTTTTCGATCATAGCCTGAGGAGCTTTTCCTTTACGGAAGCCTGGGATGGAGAAGCGGTTCTTGTTCTTATTAAACGCTTTCTTGATCGCAGCCTTAAAATCCTCAGCGCTGACTTCTACAGTCAGTTTTGCCATATTCTTCTCTAATTTTTCTACCTGTACACTCATTTCTACGGGTTCCTCCTTGAAAATATATGTGATTCGCCCATATCCATGAGGGCGCTACACTTCAAGTTAGCATTATAGCATGGAGGCGAAAAAAAGGCTAGTATTTTTTGATAACTTTCATAAATTTGTGTTACAGTCCAAACTGCCACAAATTTGCCATTACAGCCTGATCTTACAGGAAATCCTCTCGCATTGGAGTAAAAATATCGATCAGAATACCATCTTCCAGACAGGTACAGCCATGCATTACCCCATCCTGTTTCAGCAGCGTATCTCCTGCACTGACTGTATGCACCTCTCCGTCTATGGTAAATTCAAACTTACCAGATGCCACATAGGTGATCTGGGTATGCGGATGATTGTGCAACGCACCGATGGCCCCTTTTTTAAAGGTATTCTCCACACACATAACATCATTACAATAAGCTAAAACCCGGCGCACTACTCCCGGATCCATCTCCTGCGCCTCAGTTTTTCCATGAAATACCCATCTTTGATCTTTATCCGGATAATCCATAATTCCCCTCCTTGTTGACTCTAATGTTCTCTCGGAATCTTTCTGTGCCTGATTTTGTGAGAAGATTTTTTGTCAGTT
>OLRX01002538.1_pt1 | contig 11481 bp, 10 predicted proteins | sample 1672991 | NCBI WGS metagenome assembly OLRX01 (sample SAMEA3136744, study PRJEB25190) | human gut metagenome | biome: human gut; feature: human-associated habitat; material: faeces | place: Austria | collected 2013
TCATGAACACGGTGCCACTCACGCTGGCCATGATGGAGTTATGCAGGTCGTCGCGGATAAGCTGGGGAAACATGACCGCCTTCGCCGCCAGCAGCACGATGAGGAACAGCGCGACGGCGCCGCAGAGGATATGGATGCCCTCGTAGGCCGGCTGCAGCAGGTTGCCCAGCGCCGTGAGGGCAAGGGCGACGCCCGCCGTGGGAATAGGTACTTTCTCTATGATGTCGCGCATGGTCACGTGCCTTTCAATGCCGTCCTTAGATTTGCTTAGACGCATTCTGGCATGCTCCTATCAAAAAGAAAAATTATATATCGTTATGTGTTGATAACTATATATAATAGATTGTCGATCGCTTGGCGATTCTGCACCGTAAAAGGGCAGGTGATGTGCGCCGTTATGATGCCGACGATACCGCGCCCGTCATGCGAGCACAAGCAACGAAAGGATTACCATGCAAGATTTCCGCATGAGCACGTTCTTGAGCGTGTGCCGAACGTTGAACTACACCCGGTCGGCGGCGGAGCTCAATATCACGCAACCCGCCGTGTCGCAGCACATCGCTTATCTGGAGAAGGCGTACGGCGCGAAGCTGCTTTCCTACCGCGGCAAGAAGCTCGCGCTCACGCCGGCGGGCGAGCTGCTGCGCGACGCCGCGGCTACCATGGCGCACGACGAGGCCACGCTGCGCGACGCCATCGCCGCGTTGGCTGGGCCGCGCCGCCGCCTGCGGCTGGGCATGACGCTCACCGCCGGCGAGTACGTGCTGGCGGAGCCGCTGGCGCACTACCTGGTGGGCCATCCCGAGGTGCAGGTGCGCATCGCCTCGTCCGACACCGAGCGCTTGCTGGCGCAGCTGCATGCCGGCGAGATCGACTGCGCGCTCGTGGAGGGGTTCTTCGACAAGAGCGCCTACGATTGGCGCGTGTTCGCCACCGAGCACCTCATGGCGGTCTGCGCCCCCGACGCGCCGCTTGCCGGCGTGAAGGAGCCCCAGCGTTTCGAGGACCTGCTCGACCAGCACATCCTGGTGCGGGAGCGCGGCTCCGGCACGCGCGCCGTGCTCGAGCACGCCCTGGCCGCCCGGAACCTTTCGGTGGACAGCTTCGCGCGGGCGACGGAAGTGGAGAGCGTCAACATCATAAAGCAGTTCGCTGCCAGCGGCTACGGCATCGCCTTCCTCTACGGCGCCGCCGTGGTCTGCGAGCTCGAAGCCGGCACGCTCGCGCGCATCCCGTTGGCAGGCCACCTCATCGAGCACGACATCACGTTCATCCGCCCCAAGGGCAGCGTGTTCGGCGACGAGTACGCCCGCCTGTTCGACGACCTGCGCTCGGTGTGAGGCCGCGAGCATCCTGCGCGAAATTTCCGCTTGACTTCGAGTGTGCTCCAAGTTCTATGATGGTCGGGCAATCCTGACGAGAGGAGACCCCCATGAGGCCCGATTTGGAATCCACGCCGAAGCTCGGCTTCGGCTGCATGCGCCTGCCGCTGCTCGATCCCGCCGACCAGCAGAGCATCGACCTTGCGCAGCTCGAGCAGATGGTGGACGCGTTCCTGGAAGGCGGCGGCACGTACTTCGACACGGCGTTCGTCTACCACGAGGGCGCCTCGGAGAAGGCGCTCGGCCAAGCGCTCGTGGCGCGGCACCCGCGCGAGTCGTTCACCATCGCGACGAAGTGCCTGGCCTGGGCCATCGGCAGCGCCGAGGAGGCGAAGTCCAACCTGGGCACGTCGCTTGAGCGCCTGGGCACCGACTACATCGACTTCTACCTGCTGCACAACGTGGGCGGCCCGCGCACGGCCAAGTTCGACGAGTACGGCATGTGGGACTTCGTGCGCGAGCAGAAGGCGGCCGGCCGCATCCGCAACTGGGGCTTCTCCATGCACGACGGCCCCGAGGCGCTCGACGCGCTGCTCGAGGCGCACCCCGATGCCGACTTCGTGCAGCTGCAGGTGAACTATCTGGATTGGGACGACCCGGTCACCCAGTCGGCGCGCTGCATGGAAGTGGCTGCGGCCCACGGCAAGCCAGTCATCATCATGGAGCCGGTGCGTGGCGGACGTCTGGCGAATCTGCCCGAGCGCGGTGCTGCGGTGCTCGCCGCCGCTGATCCGGATGCGAGCCAGGCCAGCTGGGCCTATCGCTACTGTCTCGATCTGCCGGGCGTGCTCACGGTGCTCGCCGGCGCCTCCACGCTCGAGCAGATGCAGGACAACATGCGCACCTTCCAGACCCGCAAGCCGCTGATGGATGAGGAGCGCAGCGCCATCGACGGTGCCATCGCGGCCCTGCGCAGCGTGGACCTCATCCCGTGCACGAACTGCGGCTACTGCGTAAAGGACTGCCCCGAGGGCGTGAAGATCCCCATCGCCATGAACCTGCTGAACCTGGAGCGCACTACCGAAGACAACGAGTTCGTCAAGGGCCTCTACTCTTGGCAGGCCGCCGAGGGGCCCGCTTCGAAGTGCATCCAGTGCGGCACCTGCGAGGCCATGTGCCCCCAGTCCATCGACATCATCGACCACCTCGCCGAAGCCGTAGAGCATTTCGAGGGGTAGAGGAGCGTCTTTTAGACGGGAGGGCCACAGTGGCGGCCCTCCCGTCGTTTACCGCCCAAGCGAATGGTGTCCGAAGCTACGAGCGCAGCATCTTCCTTCGTGCCTGCTTTAGCCAGTTTTTCTTGAATGATCCGACCCCGCCAAAAAACTTGTCGTAGGTAGCTCCGTTTTCCTTGGCGGCATATTTGACGGCAGCAAGCTCAATGGTGCAAAGATAGTCGGCCACCTGGGCCAGTCGGTATTCAGTCATTGTTGTGCGCTTCTTTACCACGGCCTCTTTGGAAAGAGTCGAATAAATCGCCTCATCTAAAGCTTTCTTCACTATGGCCTGGCCGTTGTCATAGTAGAGCTTTACATGATCGAAGCCTTGGAAGTAGGCGAGGTGATCCGCTATCATCTCCGACGCATCACGCCTCATGCGCGCAGCAAGTTTCTCAATGTTTGGGAACTCGCTTCTCTTGTAGAGGAAGGTCTTGTACTGGATGGGGAGGCGTTGCACTAGGACGTTGAAGGAGACGAGTAGTTTTTTGCGCTGGGTTAACCCTAGGTTTTCGTAATCGTCGTGACCATTCAAGAGAGGTTCTGAATGGAAAGAAATGTTAGGAAGATCTGCAGCAGCTAAGGTCTGCTCATAGGCCTGAATCTTGCTGGTGATTCTATCGGATTGCTCATGTAGTACGAAGGTGAGCAAATAGTATCGGGTAGCAATACTTTTATCGCCGCTTTCATCAACGAAAAGTGATAATTCGCGCATTGTCTTTGTTCCCCTAATATAAAAGTTGCCGGGGGATAAGCCCCCGGCGCTTGGAGGTAGCGCTATGTGCACCACCAAGAAAAGCTTATACCATGCTTTGAGAATCCTGACAAGCACTTTTTGGCTCCTGTTCTCATGAGCTCGCAGGGGCCGATATTCTTCTGAAATGTTCGAGCCTGACCTAGTTCGTACATCTCCGAAATTCAGTTGGCAACTGAGGAAATCCTCCTTCGTGTTTCTCATAATTAGATTCGCTCTATTTGCTTGCAGAATGGTTTTGTTCTCGAAGAAGAAGGGAATGCCCTAATGAAGGAGCAGCTAAATATAACAATGCTCTGCGCCGTTTTGGCGTTGAGCGGAGCGTGTCTCGGAGGGTGCGGGATGCAGGGTGGATTCGTTGGCGAGCCGTCCGATACTACTGCGAGCCAGATCCCTCCGATGGCTGAAGACGCAGAGGGTGACAATGACTCTAAAGCTGAAGAATCGCAGACGGCCGCACCGTTCAATCTTGACGGGGTTATCGAGCAGACGGTGCTGCTCGACGATGACGCGCTAACTATCGTAGCGGAAAAGCTAGAGTATCGAAATGATATGGCCTACCTTACGCTTTCGATCACCAACAACACGGAAGGGGAACTCGACGTCATGACCTCGACGCTGGGCTACAGCGCCAATTACGTGAATGGATGCATGATGACGGCAGGTCATCTGAGTGTGCAGCTCCCAGCTGGGGAAACAACGGAGGAGGAGATTGGCTATTCCCTCTGGGAATTGCAGCTGTACGGGATGAAGGGCATAGGGGCGCTTGGATTAGGTGTTCGCGCGGTTAACGATGAATTCGAAGAGGTTTTCAAGGGTATTATTGAAGTGGCGACATCCCTTTACGGAGAGGACTCGATTGATTCAGGCACTTTCGCTGGCTTCCTCGATAGTCCTGCTTTTGCTCAAAGACTTGGATACGATGTCGAAGCGGCTTCGTCGATCGACCATAGCCTCGGCGCCGCCGGCCTTGATGCTCTTTCGGCCTTCTTGCTCACCAATCAGGAAGGTGAAAAGGCTGTTATGGTTGAGCTCACGAATAATACTGATGATGCCCTAATCGTACATGTGAGTGATGTGTCCATTGATGGGGCGTTGGCTTACGAAGGGCCATGGACGGTAGACACGGTTGCTCCTGGAAAGCGCTTTGTCATAGACGATTTGCTTCTGAGCTCTATGGTGGAGGACAAAGCCGATCGGTTCGATCTGTCCAAGGTGGGTAATGTGAGTATGACCATTTCGATAACCGATGCTAATAGGAACACGATCCTAGATTCAGCCGAACTGACGGTCTCTTTTTAGCCGAAGAAGATATTCTTCCGAAGTGCCACAATCACCACAACTGCTAAGGCTTTGTTCTGGGATCTGACGGCGACCGCGTGTGGCTGTGGCGCATGGCGCGGTCGCTCAGGCTCGCACCATGCGCTATAATTCCCTCTGCCACAACTGCCGTCGATGATGGCGCAACAACTGAAGAGCAATATGCGGCCTGGAAGGCATCTGCTTTCTTCTGGGTTGATTGCTCTGTTGCAACGCCTTGGCAGTTGTGGTGACTGTGGCGGATGCCTTCCAGATTGTCATCTGCAAAGGTTCCCGCCGATCGCCTGTCCTGTGCTGTTCGGAAAGGGGCTCCGTTATGCTGGATTCCAAGAAAGTTGCCACAATCAATAAGGTTCTCGCCAAAGGAAAGCTTGTCGCGCTTGGCGCTCTTGTGGGCATTTTACTGGGAGTGGGAGGCACGATTTTCTTTCAGAACTGCAACCCTCCCGATGAAGACAAGGGTGCCGCCGCAACGGCGGTCTTCGGTCGTTTTGTGGAGCAGACCGAGCTCGTGGGGATATCCCAGGATTATTGCATAGTCGACAAGTATCCCGACGTGGAGACTTTTTTCGACCTTTTCGACCTTCCCTGGACGGCTAATAGCGTATGGTATCGCTATGCGGGCACGTTGAAAGCGGGTGTGAACATGGACACAGCTGAAATGTGGCCCGATGGCACAGTCGTCCACGTGACGCTCGATCAGCCGTACATCATCTCCAATACGCCTAACATGGATATTTCCGGTGTGTTAGAAGAGAACAACAACATTCTCAATCCCATTCATGTGGAGGATGTCGATGAGATTCACCGCGAATGCATCCGCATCAGTGAAGAGAACGCGGTTGAAGGAGGGTTGCTCGAAGAGGCCCGGATTCAAGCGGAAAGCGACATTACCACGCTTTTCAAGTCAGCGCTAGGCGATGAGTATAATGTCGTATTCGACTGGCGTGCGGCATAAGGAGGGCGTTACGCAAGAAGGGCCCATGATCGAAGAACGCTTGACAGAGGACTTGCTGGCGCGGTTGCTTGCGGCACCGAACCCTGATAGCTATCTTGGCGAAGGGCTTACGTTGCAGCGCTCCCTTGCCGACTATCTGCATGAACTGCTGGCGGCTAAAGGCTTGAAACGGGCCGACGTGTATCGGGCCTCGGGATTGAATTCCACGGTTGTCTACGATGCGTTCTCGGGCAAAAGCCGACTGGGGCGCGACAATGCGCTCATGGTGGCGTTCGGGCTGGGCTGCTCGCTGCGCGAGACCCAGCGGCTTTTGAAGTTGGCCGGTGCGGCCGAGCTGTATCCTAAGGTGCGTCGCGATGCTATCATTATCTGGTGCATTGATCGCGGAATGTCGCGCGAGGCCTGCGACGACGAGCTGTGGCGCTTCGGCGAGAAAACGCTTTTGGGCACGTGCCCGCTGCAATAAGGCGATGCGTAACTGGTTGGAAGTCGAGAGAGAAGGACGAACATGGCGATGGGACCTCGGGAGGGGCGAGTGCTCCACGCCATGAGCATCGATGACGCCTATGAGGTGCAGCGGGTGCTTTCTTCGGGCTCCGGCGGCCGAACCGAAGTCGTGACCATCGATGGCTTTGGTCCCTATTTGCGCAAGAAGATTCCGTCGCCGTTGGTCGATCGCCGGGTGTGGGCCGCTTTGTCCGAATGCGTCGGCTTGCGTCTGCCGCATGTGGTTGCGACCTATGAAACGCCCGATGAATTTGTCGTTGTGTGCGACTTCGTGCCGGGCGACACGCTCTACGAGGTTGTGAGCGCGCAGGGGCGTCTCCCCGTCTCCGAGGCGGTGCGCATTGCGCTTGAAGTGTGCGAGGCAGTTGAGGAGCTCCATCGCCGCGGTATTGCGCACTGCGATATATCGCCGCGAAACGTTCTTTTGGCTGCCGATGGAGCGCATCTCATCGATCTGGGCATCGCGCGGCCTTTTGGAGCCGAGCCCTCTTCGGAGACTCCGAACCTTGGAACCCACGGGTTTGCGGCGCCCGAGCAGTATGGGTTCGCGCCGGTCGATGAGCGCACGGACGTTTATGCTGCAGCGCGGCTGCTGGGATTCATGCTTACGGGGCTTGAGCCGGGGGATGCCTATCGGGTGGCACTCGTGGATGAATCTGTTGTGCCTACCCCGCTGCGCGCCGTAATTGAGCGCGGGAGCGCCTTTGAGCCGAGCGCTCGTTTCCAGACGATACGGGACTTCGCCTGTGCCGTGCGAGAAAGCGCGAAAGGTGCTTTCTCGCACGGTGCCTCTCAGGCGCGAGAGCCTTCCTGCGAGGCTGCGGACACATTCGGGGCAGTCGGGGACGAGGGCGATAACTGCTGTGGCTCCGCCGCGTCCTCGGGCATCCGCGTTCCTGCTAAGAAACGACGAACCGCGTTTGTCGCGGCCTCCTGCATCGCTGCAATCCTTATTGTTCTTGCTGTGGCGATCGGCTACGCCGCCTTGTCGGATGTGTTGGCGGAGGTAGGCGCTGGGCGCGATGGGGGCTCTGTTCATCAAGCGAGGGACGATCATGCGTCGAGCAGTGATGCCCTGCCTGTCGATGGGGAAGCCCCTGAGGCGGCAGATAGATCGTCATCGGACGGATTGCCTCCAGCGGGCTTCTCGGAAGAAGAAATGGTGTTTTCCAAGGAGGATCTCGTTGTCGCAGAGTCCTCGTGGCGCATGTCGAACGGGTGCATCTCTTACGTGGTTGCCTTGAGAAACGAGAGCAAGGACATGGCGGTTGATTATCCTGCCTTCAATATTGTGGGACGAGACTCCGAAGGGAAGATCGTTTCGTCGGAGGAGCAGGTTCTTCCTAGGCTTAATCCCGGCGAGACAATGTACTTCGCGTCTATTGCCGGTACGGGGACGGTGACTCCCCATTCGGTTGATTTTCTACCGATCGCACCTGATGACTACCAGGTTCACCGGGCCCAATCCGAGAGCGCGGTGTTTCGCGTGGCGGACGTTTCGGCCACAACCGATGCGCTTGGCGGAACGGTTTTCGTTGGCGAAGTGACCTGGGAGGGCGGCGAAAGAGACGAAGACGCCGCAGGTGACGCTCTCGTGATGGTAGCTCTGAGGGATGGTGCGGGAAAACTGATTGGCGGGACGATGGCGCTCGCAAGCTGTCCCGAGCGCGGTGTTCCGGCGGGTTTCCAAACGTTGGGAGAAGAGATGCCGGATTATGCGAGTTTTGAGGCATATGCTTACGCATGGTAGCGGTCGTCTTTGCTCGAGGCTGCTTCTCCCAAGTAGTGGTTCTGTTTCCTAGATCACCGCGCCTACGAAGGCGGCCAGGATGGGGATGCTCGCTATAGCCAGCACGGTGGTGACGAAGGTTCCCTGGGCCATGACGCGGGAGTTGCCGCCATACTGGTAGCAGAGCATGGTGCCGTTGGTGGCCACGGGCATTCCCGCCAGCACCACGGCCACCGAGAACATGAGTCCCGCCGGCACGAATGCGTGGAAGACGGCCCAGATGATGGCCGGCATCACGAGCAGACGGAACACCGAGCAGGTCCAAAGACGCGGGCCGCCGATGAGGTCGCGTGCCGGCAGGTTCGCCAGCGACGAGCCGATGATGAGCAGCGCCGCCGGCGTGGTGATGGAGCCGAGCGTGTTCAGCGCATCCCCCAGAATCGGCGCGTAGTGGATGCCGCCTAGCGTGAGAAGCACCGCCGCCACGCACGACAGCATAACCGGTGTGACGAAAGTTCGCCAGGTGGTTTGCACCTTCACGTCGCCGTCAGTGTCCTGGGTGAGAAACCACGCGCCCACGGTGAATACGAAGAAGTTGAAGGGCAGGTTGAACACGGCGGCGTACACGAGGGCATCGGGGCCGAAGATGGCCGAGAGCACCGGATACCCGATGAATCCGACGTTGCCGAAGCAGAGCATGAACCGGTACACGCCCCGATGCCCGTCGGGAATGCGCAAAAGCAGCGTGAAGGCGTAGGCCACAGCAAACATGACGAGGTTGCTCGCCACGGAAAGCCCCAGGCACAGCCATACTTCCGTTTGCGTGGGCAGCTCGGTGGCCGTGAGCACCGAGCCCAAAATCATGCCCGGCAGCGCGATGTTGATGACCAGCTTTGAAAGCATGCGGTCGAACTCGTCGTTCATGAAGCGCAGCCTTTTCGCGGCGTAACCTACCCCCACGATGACGAACAGCGTGACGATCTCCTGAAATATGCCGATCATGCCCGCGGTCATGGGGCGAAGCTCTCTTTCTCCGATTGCGGAACGCTCGCTCGATCCTTTGCGACCCTCGTCGGTCTTCTCGAGCAATTTGCAGGACAGATTGTGGCAAAAAAATCGAGTTGTTAGACTTTCAAGGGTGCGGCAAATGGATTTATGGAACGATTTGGGTCTCTTCAGGCATCGGATGCGGCTTCTTTCAGTGTTTTCGGCGCTACTGGCAGGTGCTGAATGAATCGAAATGTCTAACAACTCGAAATTCTTGCCCAAATTTGGACTTCCGATTGTCTCGCAGGCGAGGGCGAGGATGTCGCGACGCGCATTGCGGTTCCGGCATCGCGTCCCCGCGTTGTAGAGGCTACGGGTTTTCTGGAAAGCGCGCGACGATGCGGCTCGGTGGCGTATACTGACCAGCGCTGCGTTAGCTTCGTCGAAAGGATGAGTCCGTGTTCACCATCGGTTGTCATTTGTCCAGCGCCAAGGGGTATCTGAAGATGGCCCAGGATGCGGCCTCTATCGACGGGAACACGTTCCAGTTCTTCACGCGCAACCCGCGCGGCGGCAAGGCCAAGGCCATCGACCCGGCCGATGTTGCCGCGTTTCACGAGTTCGCTGTCGCCCACGGCATCACGACGTTTCTGGCCCACGCGCCCTACACCATGAACCCGGCAGCGGCCAAGCCCGAGACGCGCGCCTTTGCCATCGAGCTCTTAACCGACGACCTCATGCGTATGGAAAACACCCCCGGCCAGCTGTACAACATGCATCCGGGCTGCCATGTGGGCCAAGGCGCCGAGACGGGCATCGCGCTCATCGCCGATGCGCTGAATCAGGTGATTGCGCCCGAGCAGTCCACCACGCTGCTGCTTGAAACCATGGCAGGCAAGGGCACGGAGGTCGGCGGCCGTTTTGAAGAGCTGGCCGCCATCATCGACGCCGTGGAATTGGACGAGAAAGTGGGCGTGTGCCTGGACACCTGCCACGTGTGGGACGGCGGCTACAACATCGCCGGCGATCTGGACGGCGTGTTGGAGGAGTTCGATCGCGTGATCGGGCTCGACCGCCTGCGCGCCATCCACTTGAACGACTCGAAGAACCCGCTCGGCGCCCACAAGGACCGCCACGCCCCCATCGGCGAGGGCTGCATCGGCTTTGACGCGCTCGCTACCGTGACGAACCACCCGGCCCTACGCGATCTGCCCTTCTTCCTGGAAACGCCTCAGGACGATCTTTCCGGCTGGGGCCGCGAAATCGCCGCCCTGCGCGCCGCGCACACCGAGTAGCTGCAGCGCTAAATCACGAAGAAGTACACGCTGAAGAACTGCAGGCAGCTGGCGGCCAGCACGAACAGGTGAAAAATCGAGTGCATGTAACGCACCTTTTTGAAGATGTAGAACACGGCGCCCACGGTATAGCTGATGCCGCCGGCAACCAAGAGCCAGAAGCCTGCGGGGGCCAGCTCGGCGAACAGCGTCGGGATGAAGAACACGATGGACCAGCCGAGCGCCACGTAAAGCACGGCCGATATCCAACGGGGACGGTAGGTCCAGAAGGCTTCAAAGGCGATGCCGACAAGTGAGACGGCCCAGACGAAGGCGGCGAGCCAGATGCCGCCCACATGTCCCAAGGTGATGAGGCAGTAAGGGGTGTAGGTACCGGCGATGAGCAGGTAGATGCCGGAATGGTCGAGCACTTTGAACACGCGTTTGGCGCGTTCTGCTGCCAGCGCGTGGTACAGCGTGGACATAAGGTACTCCAGCAACTGCGCGATGCCGTACACGAGGGCCGCTGCTAAAAGGATGCCGCCGCCATCGGCCACCGACTTCACGATGAGAAGCACGAGGGCCGCCACGGCCAGGCCCGCCCCTACGCCATGGGTGACGGCGTTGAAGATCTCCTCGCCCAAGGTGTACTCGCGCACGGGCTTTTTGCCGGAGCGCTTGATGAGTTCCCGAATTTCGGGCGACACCTTGGCCGCCGCCGCAGCGGCGTTGGGGGAGAGCTCGGGATGGGTTAGGCGAATGTTGGGCATCGCGTCCTCCTTCGCGTGCGGATAGATCACCGCATCATAGACCATTGATCAGGCTTCCCAGACAACGATAGGCAAACCGTAGGAGAAAGGCAAATCACGGCAAGACGCCACGAGAGATGCGGCTACTGCTGCTCGCGCAGGGCTTTGAGAATGGCGCGCTTTTTGGCCTGCTTGTCGGCGTAGGCCTGCTTCTCGGCGCGGGTGCGGGCGCGTTCGGCTTCGGCGGCAGCGCGCTCGTCGGCATGGGCTGCAAGCTCCGCTTCGCGGGCGGCTCGTCGGGCGGCGCGACGCTCTTCGCGCTCGGCGGCGGCCTCGGCGTCGGAGAAGCGGCAGCCGCAGTAGTTCTGGCGGTACATGCCGCCCTCGCGCGAGCGCCGGGTGGCCTCGTCGTAGAAGGGGCGGTAGTCTGCGAAGCAGGCCTTGATGCCCTCGCGGGCGCAGGCGCGCTCCAGCTCTTCGCGGATGATGCGGGTGTACTGGTAGGGGCTCACCGAAAGCGTGGTGCCAAGGGCAGCGAAGCCGTGCTCGCGGGCGTAGCGCGCGGCTTCTTCAAAGCGCAGGCGGTAGCAAGCCCGGCAGCGGG
>OLRX01002542.1_pt1 | contig 11461 bp, 9 predicted proteins | sample 1672991 | NCBI WGS metagenome assembly OLRX01 (sample SAMEA3136744, study PRJEB25190) | human gut metagenome | biome: human gut; feature: human-associated habitat; material: faeces | place: Austria | collected 2013
AGACCAGCTTCTGAACGGCCTGGGCATCCCCATGGAGCAGCACACTGCCCTGATGAACACGCTTTCCGAGCGCCAGAAGGTGAAGGTGCTGCTGGCAAAGGCGCTGTTCGGCTCGCCCAGCATCATTCTGCTGGACGAGCCCACCAACGGCCTTGACATCGAGAGCATTGAATGGCTGGAGGAGTTCCTCATCAACTACGATGGCACCATTCTGGTGGTGAGCCACGACCGGCACTTTTTGAACGCCGTGTGCACGCATATTGTGGATATTGATTACAGCAAGGTGCAGATGTATGCGGGCAACTACGATTTCTGGTACGAATCCAGCCAGCTTATCCAGCAGCTTATCCGCAATCAGAACAAGAAGAAGGAAGAAAAAATACGCGAGCTGCAAAGCTTCATCCAGCGGTTTTCTGCAAATAAATCCAAATCGAAGCAGGCCACCAGCCGCAAGAAGATACTGGATTCCATCACGCTGGAAGAAATGCCCGCCTCCAGCCGCAAATACCCCTTTGTGGGCTTTTCGCCCGAGCGCGAGCCCGGCAAGGACATCCTGTTCGTAGAGGGGCTTTCGAAAACGGTGGACGGCGTGAAGGTGCTGGACAACGTGAGCTTTGTGATGAACCGCGGCGACAAAATAGCCCTTGTGGGCGACAACGAGGCGGGCCAGACGGCGCTGATGCAGATACTGGCCGGGGAGCTGGAGCCCGACGAGGGCAGCTTCAAATGGGGCGTCTCTACCTCGCAGAGCTTTTTCCCCAAGGACAACACCGCCTTTTTCGAGGGCTTTGAGGGGAACCTGATAGACTGGCTGCGCCAGTACAGCGAAGACCCGGCCGAAACCTTCCTGCGCGGCTTTCTGGGGCGCATGCTGTTTTCGGGCGATGAGGTGTACAAGCCGGCGGGTGTGCTTTCAGGCGGCGAAAAGGTGCGCTGCATGCTCAGCCGCATGATGATGACGCACGCCAATGTGCTGGTGCTGGACCAGCCCACCCGCCATTTGGACCTTGAGAGCATCCAGGCGCTGGCAAACGGCCTTGCAGCCTTCCGGGGCAACGTCATCGTGGCCTGCCACGACCACCAGTTCATAGACGAGGTGGCAAACCGCATCATAGAACTGCCCCTTGGCCGCCCCGGCTGCATTGACCGCGAGGACACATTCGACGAATTTATCACCTATAAGCGCGAGCGCGGCCTGTAAGGCCTGCCGCAGAGAAAGGAGGGCGCATGGATATGGTTCGGTTCGCTGTAGTGGGCACAAGCGCCATCACCGCCCGCTTTCTGGACGCGCTTGCGCTTGAGCAGGGCGCCGTGCTGCACGCGGTGTATTCCTGCACAAAGCAGCGCGCGCAGGCGTTCGGCGCGCAGTACGGCGCCAGAGCATATTACGACAGCCTGCAGGCGCTGGCGGCGGATGAAAATGTGGACGCCGTATATATCGCCAGCCCAAACAGCCTGCACTGCGCGCAGGCCCTGTGCATGCTGCGCGCGGGCAAGCATGTGCTGTGCGAAAAGCCCATGGCCGCCACGGCGCGGCAGGCGCGGCAGATGTTCACAGCCGCTGAAGAAAACGGCGTGGTGCTGATGGAGGCCATGCGCTCGCTGTATGCGCCCGGTTTCGCCCGGCTGCGAGGGCTGGTGCAGGCCGTGGGCCCTGTGCGCAGGGCTACGCTTTCGTATTCGAAATATTCCTCGCGGTACGAGCTTGTGCGCCGGGGCGAGCCCACCAACATTTTCAGTACGGAATTTGCCACCGGCGCGCTGATGGACCTTGGGGTTTACTGCGTGCACCTTGCGCTGGGGCTGTTCGGCGCGCCGCAGAGCCTCCGGGCGGCGGCGGTGAAGCTGGCAAACGGCGCGGACGGTGCCGGCACGATTCTGGCCTGCTATGAGGATAAGCTGGCAGAGCTGCTGTATTCCAAGATAACCGACGGCTGCCTGCCCGGCCAGATACAGGGCGAGCAGGGCACCATCCTTGTCCACCATCCGGACAATATCACGCGCCTAGAGGTGCTTTGGCGCGACGGGCGGCGCGAGGACATCCGCATACAGAACCCACCGAACAACATGTGCGGCGAGGCGCGGCATTTTCTGTACCTGCTGGGCGGGGCGCCGGGCTATGAGGAGGCAAAGAGCCAGACGTTGGCGGCGCTGGCGCTGATGGACGAGGCGCGGCGGCAGACGGGCCTGCGCTTTCCGGCGGACGAAGCGTAAACGCGCGTGTCGGCACGGGGCGGCAAAAACGGAAGAGAAAAGGAAGGGCGGCAGAATGGAAAACGGCATAAAGAGGGATATCCGCCTTGTGGGGCTGGATTTGGACGGCACGGTGTTCACCGACGAAAAGACCATCACCCCCGCCACAAGGGACGCCATTGCGCGCGCTGTACGCGCGGGCGTGGCCGTGCTGCCTGTGACGGGCCGCCCGCGCAGCGGCCTGCCGGAAGAGGTGCTGGCCATCCCCGGCGTGCGCTATGCCATCACCTCGAACGGTGCTATGTGCGAAGACCTCGCCGAAGACAAGGTGCTGGTGCGCCTTGCCATGGATGAAGAGACGGCGATGCGCGCGCTGCGCATTGCTGAAAAATACGATGTTGTCATCGACATCTATATCGACGGGCAGGCCTACACGGCCGCAGACAGCATGCGCCTTGTGCAGACGCATGTGCCCGAAAGCTTCCGCCCGTATTTTCTGAAAACGCGCAGGCTGGTGGAAGACCGCGGGCGCTTTCTGCGCCAGACGGGCCGCGGGGCGGAAAAGTTCACCATCCTGTTTCAGGACATGGCCCAGCGGGCGGCGGCCTGGAAGGAGTTTGAGCACACGGGCCTGTTCGAGCTTTCCGGCGGAATCCCGGAGAATATCGAGGTGAACGCTAAAGGCGTGGACAAGGGCCGCGCCCTGCTGGCGCTGGCCGAACGGCTGGGCCTTTCGCGCGGGCAGACCATGGCCTGCGGCGACGCCTCGAACGACCTTGCCATGCTGCGCGCGGCGGGGCTGGGCGTCGCTATGGGAAACGCCACGCCCGAGGCCGTGGCGGCGGCAGATGTGCAGACAGACACGAACAACAACGACGGCGTGGCAAAGGCCATCCGGCGCTGGGTGCTGTGTGAAGAAGTATAAGCGGGCGGGCGGCAGGCGCGCGGGGAAGGAAGTGCGCCGCTTGCCCGCCTTTTTCTGTGCACGGGCAGCCGGGCACATGCCGGAAGAGGGGGAAGAACTGTGGTAGAAAAGCAAAGTAGGTTTCAGGTGTTCCTGAAGCGCAAGGACATTGAATTTTCAGCCCGGCGCTACGGCATCGACGCGTTGGGCGCCATGGCCCAGGGGCTGTTTGCCTCGCTGCTGGTGGGCACCATCCTTTCCACGTTGGGCGAGCAGCTTGGCATCACTTTTCTGGTGCAGGCGGGCGGCTGGGCAAAGGCGGCCACAGGCCCGGCCATGGCGGTGGCCATTGGCCATGCCCTGCACTGCCCGCCGCTGGTGCTGTTTTCGCTGGCGGCGGTAGGCGGTGCCGCAAACGAGCTGGGCGGCGCGGGAGGCCCGCTGGCCGTGCTAGCGGCGGCCGTAGCGGCAGCAGAGCTGGGCAAGGCCGTTTCCAAAGAGACAAAGGTAGATATTCTTGTCACGCCGTGTGTCACGGTGCTGGCAGGCACGGGGCTGGCTGTGCTGTGCGCACCTGCGGTGGGCGCGGCGGCTAGCGCCGTGGGCGGCGCCATCATGTGGGCCACCGAGCTGCAGCCCTTCTACATGGGAGTGCTGGTTTCTGTCATTGTGGGCGTGGCGCTTACCTTGCCTATTTCTTCGGCGGCCATCTGTGCGGCACTGGGCCTTACGGGCCTGGCAGGCGGCGCAGCAGTGGCAGGCTGCTGTGCACAGATGGTGGGCTTTGCCGTGATGAGCTTTCGCGAAAACCGATGGGGCGGCCTTGTGGCCCAGGGGCTTGGCACTTCCATGCTGCAAATGGGAAATATTGTGAAAAACCCGCGCATCTGGCTGCCGCCTACACTGGCCTCGGCCGTCACGGGGCCTGCAGCCACCTGCCTGTTCGGCCTTCAGATGAATGGTGCGGCAGTGGCAAGCGGTATGGGCACCTGCGGCCTTGTGGGGCAGATAGGTGTTTACACCGGCTGGCTGGCTGACGTGGCCGCGGGTACAAGGGCGGCTGTCACGCCGTTCGACTGGCTGGGCCTTGCCTGCGTGTGCTTCGTACTTCCGGCGGTGCTGACGCTTCTTTTTGCTTGGCCCATGCGCAGGGTAGGCTGGATACGCCCTGGCGATTTGAAGTTGGAACTTTGAGGCCGGCCGGCTTTGCTCTTTGCGCGGCGCTTCGCCCTATCCCTGGCACAAAACCCCCTCGGAGGGGGTTTTTCTGCCCGCCCGCGCTGCCACCTCCTTTGAAAATGGTCTGCGGCAGCGCGGCAGAGCCCAGCGGCAAGCTGGTGATTTACTCGCCCAACTCGGACACCCAGGTGGCAAGCAGCCTGACCAACGGCTTTATGGTGAAATACCCCAATATTGAAGTGGAGCTTCAGTCTATGGGCACGGGCGATGTGCTGGCCCGCATCGAGGCTGAAAAAGAGAACCCCCAGGCCGACATCAACTGGGGCGCCATCAACTACAACTTCTACCACCAGCACCCCGACCTGTGGGAGCCGTATATTTCGCCCAATGAGGAAAATCTCGATGAAAACTACCGCAACAACACGGACGGCAACGTTTCGTACAGCAACCTGTCCGGCAGCGGCTGCTTTATTCTGAACAACACCCTGCTGGAAGAGCTGGGCGTGGAAGTAAACGGCTATGCCGACCTGCTGCAGCCTGAGCTGAAGGGCAAAATTGCCATGGGCGACCCCACCGCGTCCTCCAGCGCCTTTGCCGAGCTGACCAACATGCTGCTGGTGATGGGCGAGGGCGACACCCCCGCCGAGTGCTACCAGAGCGACGCCGCGTGGGATTACATCGACAAGTTTATCGACAACCTGGATGGCATCGTGCTCTCCAGCTCTTCGCAGGTGTATAAGGGCGTTATCGACGGCGAATACGCCGTGGGCGTCTCTTACGAAGACCCCGTTGTGCAGGCCATTATCGACAATGCCGAAAATCCCGACGCAGATCTCTCGCTTGTCTACCCGGAAGAGGGCGCCGTGTGGCTGCCCGCCGGTGTGGCCATTGTGAAGAATGCCCCCAATATGGAGAACGCCAAGCTGTTTGTGGATTATCTGCTGAGCGAGGAATGCCAAACGGCCCTTGCCGAGACGACTATCCGCGGCACCATCACCTCCATCCCGCAGACGAACGAGGCTATGAAGCCCTTTGACGAGATCAATGTGGTGTATGAAGACCAGCAGGCCGTGGCCGAGCAGCAGACCAGTATGCTGGAGCGCTGGACGGATCTTCTCACCGGCTGAGCGGGAGTTTGAAAACAATATCACAAGGGGAAAACTGATATGAGTGTTTGTATTCGCATTAAAGATGCCGTAAAAAAATACGGCGACAATACAATCATCTCAGATCTGTCTCTGGATATCAAGGAGGGTGAGTTTTTCACCCTCCTTGGTCCATCTGGGTGTGGAAAGACGACGCTTCTGAGAATGATTGCAGGCTTCAACAGCATTGAAGGGGGCGATTTCTACTTCAATGACAAGCGCATCAACGATATAGACCCTGCCCGCCGCAACATCGGTATGGTGTTTCAGAACTATGCCATCTTCCCCCACATGACAGTGCGGGACAACGTGGCCTTTGGCCTGAAAAACAGAAAGGAATCGAAAGAGACCATTCAGGCCGAAACCGACAAGTTTATGGAGCTGATGCATATTAAGGAATATGCAGACCGCATGCCCGACAGGCTTTCCGGCGGGCAGCAGCAGCGTGTGGCGCTGGCCCGCGCGCTTGTCATAAAGCCCGATGTGCTTTTGATGGACGAACCGCTGAGCAACCTGGACGCAAAGCTTCGTGTGGAGATGCGCACGGTGATAAAAGAGATACAGCACACGGTGGGCATCACCAACGTGTATGTTACCCACGACCAGGAGGAGGCCATGGCCGTGTCGGACCGCATTGCCGTCATGAATCAGGGCGACATCCAGCAGGTGGGCACGCCGAAGGCTATCTACCAGAGGCCCGCCAACCTGTTTGTGGCAACGTTCATCGGGCGCTCGAACATTCTGCCCGGCACGCTGAAGATGCAAGGCGGCAAGTGCGTGCTCTGCTTTGACGCCGGGTTTGAGGTAGAGATGCACAATGTGCTGCCCGAACAGCAAAAGCAGCAGCGCGTGCAGATATCGGTGCGCCCGGAGGAATTTGTGCTGAGCACCTCGCAGGAAGCCGGCGGCCTGAAGGCCACGGTGGACAGCAGCGTGTTCCTGGGGCTGAACACCCACTATTTTGCCCATACGGACGAGGGCGAGCGCATCGAAATTATTCAGGAGTCGCAGATAGACAGCGTCATCCCCGATGGGGCCGTCATTCGCCTGGGGGTAAAAACGGAAAAGATAAACGTGTTTGGGGAAGACGGCGCACACAACCTGCTGGAAGGCGTGCACGACGACAACGCGGTTTGACAGACAGGGGGCGAAGCTATGAAAAAAACAAAAAGGCTGGACCCATGGATGGCAGTTACCCTTGCCATTCTGGGCTGCTACCTGCTGTTCCTTATTTACCCGATGTTCAACCTGCTGCGGCAGTCGGTGTTCAACGGGGAAACGGGTGCCTTCACGCTGGAATATTTCCAGAAGTTTTTCGGCAAAAGCTATTACTTTTCCACATTGTGGAATTCGTTCAAGGTATCTGTGGCGGCCACCGTCATCACGCTGGTCATCGGCGTACCCCTGGCCTATGTGTATAATATGTATTACATAAAGGGCCGTGGCTTTCTGCAGATTATCATTATTCTGTGCAGCATGTCGGCGCCTTTTATCGGCGCCTATTCGTGGATATTGCTTTTGGGCAACTCGGGACTTATCCGCAAAACCATCAAATCTCTGCTGGGCGTCACGCTGCCCAGCATATACGGGTTCAACGGCATTCTGCTGGTGCTTTCGCTTCAGCTTTTCCCGCTGGTGTTTTTGTACGTTTCAGGCGCCATGAAAAACATCGACAACTCTCTGCTGGAGGCGTCGGAAAACATGGGCTGCAAGGGCGTGAGGCGCTTTTTCAAGGTGATTCTGCCGCTGTGCATGCCCACCATTCTGGCGGCTACGCTGCTGGTGTTCATGCGCGCCTTTGCAGATTTCGGCACGCCGCTGCTGATTGGGCAGGGCTACCGTACCTTCCCGGTAGAAATATACAATGCCTTCTTTTCTGAGACGGCGGGCGGCGACTACGGCTTTGCCTGCGCCACGTCGGTAATAGCCATTCTCATTACCACGGTGGTGTTCCTTGTGCAGAAGCATACGTCCAACCGTTTTTCCTTCACCATGAGCGCGCTTCACCCCATCGAGCGCAAAAAGGCGAAGGGGCCGTTCAACGTGCTTATCCACGTTTTTGCCTATGGCGTAGTGGGCGTGGCGTTCATGCCGCAGCTTTACATCCTGTATGAATCCTTCCGCAAAACCTCCGGCAAAGCGTTTGTGCCGGGCTATTCGCTGGAAAGCTACCGCTCGGCCTTTCAGGTGGCGGGCAGCGCCATCAAAAACACCTTTGTCATTGGCCTGAGCGCCTTGGCCGTCATCATCCTGCTGGCGGTATTGGTGGCCTACCTGGTGGTGCGCCGCAGAAATACGGCCAACAACGTCATTGACATTATGAGCATGCTGCCCTACATCATTCCGGGCAGCGTGGTGGGCATTGCGCTTATCATGGCCTTCAACCAGAAGCCGCTTATCCTCACGGGCACCATGATTATCATGGTGATAGCCCTTGTGATACGCCGCCTGCCGTACACAATACGAAGCTCGGTGGCAACTCTGCAGCAGATACCCATTACGGTAGAGGAGGCCGCTATCTCGCTTGGCGCCTCAAAGGTAAAGACGTTTTTCCTCGTCACGGTGCCCATGATGGCAAACGGTATCATCTCCGGCGCCATACTCAGCTGGGTGACCATCATCACCGAGCTCTCCACGGCCATCTGCCTGTATACGGTGCGCACGCAGACGCTGACGCTGGCTATTTATGTGTATGTGTCGCGCGGCAACGACGGCATCGCTGCGGCGCTGGCCACCATTCTGTCTTTGACTACGGTGGTGTCTTTGTGTATTTTCATGAAGGTGTCCAAGTCGAAAGACGTGACGCTTTGACGGGAGGTGCTTTATGAAACCGGTGGTAGAAAGGCTGATGGGCAAAACCATCATCAGCGTGCAGGCCTATGAGGATACGCCTCTGTACGGCCCGCAGAACATGCGCGTAATGGCGCAGAGCGTGCTGATGGGCGGGGCCGAGGGCCTGCGCGCGTGCTGGCCTCAGGATATCCGGGCCATACGCGCCGTCACCGATAAGCCTATCGTGGGCATTTACAAGGATTTTCCCGAAGGGCAGAACCCTCTTGACGCCATCTACATCACCCCTACACTGGAGCGTGCAAAAGAAGTGGTGGAGGCCGGGGCCGACGTGCTTGGCCTTGACTGTACCCTGCGCCCCCAGCGCGGGCTTGCAGAGCTGAAGAAGCTGCTGGGCGAGGTGCACAGGCTGTGGCCGCACATTGCCGTCATGGCAGACCTGGCTACCATGGAAGAGGGCGTGGCTGTGGCAGGGACGGGCCTTGTGGACATCATCTCCACCACCCTCAGCGGCTACACCCGCAGCAGCCTGGACAGAAAGGGCGAAAAACCGGATGTGCGGCTGATACGCGAGCTGAAAAAGGCTGTGCATCTTCCGGTGAACGGCGAGGGACATATTTGGGAGCTGGCCGACCTGGAGGCCGTGCTGGATGCCGGGGCCGATATGGTGACGATAGGCTCTGCCGTCACGCGGCCGCACCTCATCACCGAGCGCTTTGTGGCCTGCCAGCACCGCTGGCGCGCCAAAGCGCAGCCGTCGGAAAACGGGTGAAAAAGAAAAGACCAAGGGCATCTCCCTGGGGCCGGGCGGGGAAATGGACGATTTGCCCTGCTGTTTCGGCACAATATACAGTCAAGCCCCCATGGCAGCCGTCAGGCTTGCCATGGGGGCTTTTCCGCTTTTTGCATCCGGGCCCGCGGGGGCAAAAGCACATGCGCCGCTGAACGGCGGAGTTTGTGTGTGCGGCGGCAAAGAAAGGCTTGCTGCCTGCCTCTGGCAGGGGGCTGTTTGCCTGCTGCGCGCGGGTATTTTGCCGAACAAAGCCGCGGCGCCCTCTGCGGCCGCAAAAGGAAATAGACAGCCGCTGTGCCGGAAGCCTCTCTTTGGCCGGGGCGGCTTCCGGCCCTGTCACGGGCGAAATGTCCCGGCGCCTTTTATGTGTGCGCATTGGCTGCTAAAAAGAGTGTTGCGGTGCGGGAATGTTCTTCTGTGGCAGGAATGCCCTTCGGCCCGGCCCCGGCCAAAACAGCCGACGCTCGCTATGCATGGGCCCGGCGCTCAGGCAAGCGGCAGGAACAATTCAGCGCAGGCGCCGCCCTGCGGGCGGTTTGAAAGCACCAGCCTACCGCCGTGCAGCCGGGCGGCCTCGTCGGCAATGGCAAGGCCCAGGCCCATATGCCCTGCGGCGGGGCTGCGCGCGGCATCGCCGGAATAGAAGGGCTGCGTCCCCAGGCGCAGGGCTTCGGGTGAAAAGCCAGGGCCCTCATCCAGCACACAAAAGCACAGCTGGCCGCCGTCCTGCTGGATGGAAAGGCGCACAAGGCCGTTTTTGGGCGAGACGGCAACGGCGTTTTCCACAAGGTTCAGCACAGCGCGGCACAAAAGCTCCCGGGCGCAGGCAAACGCTGCCGGGCCGCCCTGCGGCACATCCTGCTGAAAGCGCAGCCCGGCCTTTGCACACAGGGCCTGCGCGTCCCTGCACAGGGCCGCAAACAGAGGGGCGGCCGGGGTTTCGGCCCTTTCCTCCTTCTGCGCGGCCAGCGCGGCCACGGCGCGCAGCGAATCTACATACTGCTGTGCGCGCCCGGCGTTGCGCACAATGCCCTGTGCCAGCGCCTGCTGCGGGGCAGGCAGGCCGTCCTCGCACAAAAGCTCGGCGTTGCCGCTGATGACGGTGAGGGGCGTTTTCAAATCGTGGGCAAGCGCAGCAATTTGTTCTTTCTGCATATGCTCGGCTTCCCACTGTTGCTCCAAAGAAGCTTTCAGACTTTCTTTCATACGAGAAAAAGAAAGTAGTACATCTTCAAATTCTTTGATGTTTGAATGTCCAACCTCAAAATCAAGGTTCTGCTTTGCCACTTCCGAAGTTGCTTCATACAAAGGATCAAGCTGCAATCGTAGCTTTTTAGCAAATCTGGTTGTCAAGAACAGACAAACAAAAATTCCTCCCGCTGCAATCAAAATAATCAGCAATATATCTGGAGACGGCAAATGCGTATTCATCCACTCATTTGTATATTGAGCACCAATATAGTATTGCAGGACAACATACTCATTCTCACGAGTGACAAGCAGGTATCTCTTTTTCAGGTTCTGGTCGATAACACCTGTGGTCGCATACCGCATAGCGTGTTCCAGCTCACCTTCATCTAAAGTAGTTTCGATAATCTGATAGTTTTTATCTAACAGCACATATTCAATTCCCATTGGTATTTGCACATCGGACAAATCTGGCGTAGCTGCGAGAATCGGCGCAAGCTCATTCGACCGTATTTCTGAATAGTCCCCATATGTGGTAATCCCTAAGGTCGTGCTGATGTTCATAAGCAGAAACGGAACAGCAGCTGCGCCAATCAAACCACCAAGCAACATAAATAAAAAACGCCAAAAGGCCGTTTTCAGTGATGACAGTTTCTTCATTCCCATTTGTACCCAATCCCCCATGCGGTTGTGATCGGCTGAATACAATACTGGTTCAGTTTCGCCCGGATATTTTTAATGTGAGTGGCAATCGTGGAATTATCACTTTCTCCATCCAAACTGAAAACAGCCTCATAAATCTGTTCCCGTGTAAACACCTGTCCTTTATTGCGGGCAAGAAATTCACAGATCATATATTCGCTTTTGGTAAGGGACACGATTTCTCCGTCTACCTGTACTGTTTTAGCTGATAGATCTATTTTTATGCGTTCAAAGTTCAGGCTGCTATGGCGTTCCCTTTGTTCCCTGCGTATATGGGCATTTACTCTGGCCCGCAGCTCCGAGATACGAAAAGGCTTTGTCAGATAGTCATCCGCTCCCAGACCCAGACCAAAAGTAATATCATTTTCCATTGTTTTAGCTGTAAGGAACAGAATCGGACAGTCAACCATACTTCGTATTTTTTCACAAAAGGAAAAACCATCCATCCCAGGCATCATAATGTCTAGTATGATTAAATCATAGCGGTTCAGATGATTCAGTGGCACTTGCTCCGCAGATACATAGCCTGTTACCATATGCCCGTCCTTTTGCAATCCATTCTTTATT
>OLRX01002548.1_pt1 | contig 11445 bp, 8 predicted proteins | sample 1672991 | NCBI WGS metagenome assembly OLRX01 (sample SAMEA3136744, study PRJEB25190) | human gut metagenome | biome: human gut; feature: human-associated habitat; material: faeces | place: Austria | collected 2013
ATCGAGCATTTTGGCAACGCAGATGCCGTGCCGCAGCCGTCGGAGCGGTGCTTAAACCGTAAGGCGGGAATTGTGCGGTGTTGCCATAAAACAAAAATTAGGAATCGGAAACCCGAAAGACGGAACTGGCGGTCTGCACCGAAATTCCTCATTCCTGATTTCCAATTCTTAATTATAGTAGATTCTGCAGCTATTGTGCCATGTGCCGTTGATGCAAAGGTTTAGCCCTTTGCTGCACCGGAGGTAATGCCCTCAACATAGAACTTCTGCATGATGACAAACAGGATGGAGATGGGGACAGCCACCAAAACACCGCCTGCGCAGAAACGGGAGAAGTAGCTGTTGACCAAAGCCTTTTGCAGCATGTTGTACAGGCCGATTGCCACCGTCCAGTCCGACGAAACGCCGGAGTTCAGGATCATCTTTGCCACAACAAAGTCGGTCCACGGCGTCAGGAAGGAGCTGATAATGGTGTACACCAGGATCGGGCGGGACATCGGGATGACGATCTGGAAGAAGATGCGCGCTTCCGAAGCGCCGTCCAGCTTGGCGGCCTCACGCAGTGCCACAGGCACCGTATCAAAAAAGCCCTTACAGATCAGATAGCCCAGGCCGGAAGAGCCCGCGTATACCATAATCAGACCGGCGTAAGAGTTGGTCAGGTTCATGTACTTCAAAACAAAGTACACAGCGATCATGGCCAGAACGCCGGGGAACAGGTTGACGGTAACGGACAAGTTCTGCAGCAGCTTGCGGCCCTTGAAGCGGCAGCAGCTTATGGCGTAAGCCACCATCAACACAAAGCAGGTGGAGATCACACAGTTAAAGCATGCCACAACCAGGGTGTTCATGAACCAGCGCGGGAACTGTGCAACAGAGTCCGGCTGTGTCATAATGCTGACGTAGTTCCACATGGTAAAGCTTTCCGGCACAAAGCGGGTAAAGTTGATGCCCTTATCGGTGGAGAACGAGGTCAGCAGCAGCCAGGCGATGGGTACCAGCCAGATAAAAGCCAGCAGCGCCAGCACCAGATGGCGGATGACGGAGAAGATGCCTTTTTTCACTTTGCCCTGCTTGAGTTGCTTTTGCGCAGCGGCAGAGGGTACAGCAGTGGTACTCAAGAGAACGTCGCCTCCTTCTTATTGATAAAGTGGAAGCATACAACCGTAAACACGGCGCACACAATGAACACCATAATGCCCAGCACGGCAGCCATCTTGTAGTTGTAGTAATCCTGCGTCAAGCGGAACAGCCAGGTAACCAGCAGGTCAATTTCCTTTGCGTTGGACTGTGCAAGGGCCTGGTTCTGGGTTACAAACACGCCCTGCGTGAGCAGGTAAATGACGTTGAAGTTGTTGACGTTCTTGACGAAATCCGTTACCAGAGAGGGACCTTGCACGCTGAGCAGGTAGGGCAGCTTGATGCGGAAAAACATCTGCACCGGGTTGGCGCCGTCAATGCGGGCGGCCTCGATCATGTCAGCGGGAATGTTCATCAGCACGCCGGTAGCGATCAGCATCTGGTACGGCACGCCGATCCAGATATTGATCATGATGATGGTGAACATGGCCCAGCCCGGCTGGGTCAGGAACGGAATGTAAGAAAGGCCCTTATCCAGCAGGCCGATGTTATGCAGGAAGTCGGTAACGCCTGCATTGGCCATCATGGTATTGAAAATACCGTTGTTGGAGAAGAAGTTGCGCACCAGCAGCAGCGTAACGAACTGCGGCACCGCAATGGTCACCATGAACAGGGTACGCCAGAACTTGGGGAACTTGGTCTTTTTGTCGTTGATGAACATTGCCATCAAAATGCCGCCAAAGAAGTTGGTAAAGGTGGCAAAGAATGCCCAAACCAACGTCCAGGTTAAAACCTTGGCAAAGGAATAACTAAACGTGGAGGTCATTCCGCCGCCGCCAAACAGGGTAAAGAAGTTGTTCAGCCCAACCCAGGTAAACAGTTCATTGGGCGGCATGTGCTGCTGGTCATAGTTGGTGAACGCAACGGCGATCAGGATGAACAGCGGCACAATGGTGAACACCACAACGCCCAGAACCGGCAGGGTGAGCAGGGTCACATAGAACTTTTCGTTCAGGTAAACGTTGATGTCCTGCACAAAGTTGTTGGTCTTTTTGCCAGCTTCACGGATCTTCTGCAGCTGATAGTTGGAAGATACCACCATCATGGCCGCTGCAATCAGGGCCGCGATCACGATAAAGGCGATCATGCTCATCAGCAGGATCTCAAACGAATTATCGTAATCGTTTACAACGTTTTTCATCGTGGCAACATCGAACACCATCTCCATTTTTACGGTGCCAAGGGTGCCGAACTTTGCCAGGTTGGGTACGCCAAAGAATGCCAGGAAATACAGCGCAAAGCCCTGTACAAATGTGACCAGAAGCGCCTTCATCAGCTGGCCGTGGCCAATGTAGCCCAGACCCCATACAAAGAAGGATAGTTTGGTAAAGATATCGCCGTGCACAAAGTCATGACCAAATTTCTGCAAAAAATTGGGTTCCTTTGGTTCCGTGTGCAGGGCCGCAGCAGCGGATTTTGCCACAGGAATCTCTCCTTTCCAACGCGGTTACGCCAAACGGCCCACACGTGCCCGGCAACCTTTCCGGGCCGTTTGTGGGCCGTTGTTTTAGTGTATCAATGCAGCTTTTTTCGTTTTAACAATTACTGGGTAACCGGTGCGGTGATGCCAGCAACAGCATCTTCAATCAGGGTCTGGGGATCCTTGCCATCGGGGTTGCCGTTGACACAGATCTGGCCGAGGGTTTCAGCAGAAGCCCAGTAGTTGCCGCCGACGCGCTGCAGGTTAGCGTACTCAGACTGAGCAACAACAGCGGTCAGAGCCGGAGAAGAAGCGGCTGCCAGAGCGTTGGTGTTGGAGGGGCCCTGTGCACGCTGCTGGAAGCGGAGGGTCTCGTTCTCTTCGTTGGTAACGTAATCAGCCAGCAGCATGGCAGCACCAACGTTAGCGCTGTGGGGGTTGACGCCGATCAGTTTGAAGCCGGAGAAGGAAGCCATCTGGACCTGCTCGCCGTTCAGGGTGTAGGTAGGCAGCTTGCAGGCAGCGTAATTATCGCCCCAAACTTCAGCAGCGTCGTTTGCACGCCAGGTGCCGTTAACGCCAGCAACCAGGGTGCCGTCCTTCAGCTTGCCGGTGAACTCTTCATCCTTCAGGGCGAGGAAGCCGGGGTTCTTGCAGATATCGATGACAGCCTGGGTAACGTCAGCGCCCGGAGCTTCGTTCCAGTTGCAGACGGTGTTCACGCCGTCATCAGCCAGGCTCAGGTTCAGGCCAGCGCCAGCATAGAAGCTGTACAGGTACCAGCCGTTAGCAACGTCCATCGAGACTTTCTTGCCTGCGGCGGCTGCCTTCTCCATCATCGTGTCAAGGCTCTTGACGTCATCCTCGGTGAAGAAGGACTTATCATAGAACATGAAGTAGCCGTTATCAGCGGTCAGGGGGTAAGCATACAGCTTGCCGTTCAGGGTTGCAGCGTCAACAGAAGCTGCAGTGTTGCGGCTCTTGATGTCGTCAGCGTTCAGCTGAACTTCCTGCAGGGCGCCTGCCTGAACCAGCTCGTTCAGCTGGTCATCAGCAAATGCGTAAACGTCAGCAGCGGCGGTGGGGTCGGTCAGGACGGTATCCTTAGCCTCCTTTTCGGACTGAGCGCCCAGGTTGATGGTGATCTTGCCGCCGTAATTGCCGTATTCTTTGATAAAGTTATCAGCGATGGTGCGCAGCAGTTCCTGGTCTTCCTCGGCGCCCCACATGGTCAGGGTAACGTCATTGGCGAAAGCAGCGGCTGCAGCCTGCTGCAGAACGTCACCATCGTCAGCTGCGGTGCTGTCGGTGGAGGCGGCTTCGCTGGAAGCTGCAGTGCTGGTGGACTCTGCAGCGGAAGAGGCAGTTGCGGTGCTGCCGCATGCTGCCAGGGACAGTGCCATCAAGGCAGCTGTTGCAAGTGCGAGTTGCTTTTTCATAATCATTCTCCTTCATCTGCTATATCACAAGCTTTTCAAGGTTGCGCATCATCGTTGCGCAACTTTGTTTCACAACTTAAGGATACACAATTCTATTTTCAGTGTCAATGTTCATAACTAACATGTTTTACCATGTTTTCTTGTGTATTTTCCACAGCCCGTTACACTTTTTGTAACAATGTCGAATTTTGTATGCGCAATTTTGCGCAACTTTAGTACAGGCTTTTTAACAACAATCAGCCTTTCCCGGTGCACATGCTGTACGCGCAGGAAAGGCTGTATCAATCATCATATTTTACAATATTGGTAATATTGTCTATTTTGTAGACTCGCGCAAAATCACCTGATATCCCTGCATCTGGCGCAATGCGATTTGCTTGCCCGCCAAAATATCCAGCAGCATCCGGCATGCCGTGGCGCCCAGGCGCTCGCCGTCAAACTGAGCGGCCGAGATCTGCGGGGTTGAGCTGGTCAGCAGCTCACTATCATAAAAGCTGGCCAGTTTCACCTGTTCCGGTACCTTGATGTGCCGGGCGCGCAGCTCCTGCAGCACCGCGGCCGCCATGCTGTCGTCCGCGCAGAGCAGGCATTCGGGCTTTTGCTCCAGCGCACCTTCCAATGCATCGATCCGCTGTTCGCTGGTTTCAATGCCGGTCCAAATCAATTTCTGGTCCACCTGCACCCCACAGTCGGAAAATCCGCGCAGGTAGCCGCGCAGCCGGTCCTCGTTGACGGTATAGTTGGTGCAGCCGCCCATATAGGCAATGCGGCGCATGCCCAGCTGCAGCAGCAGGCGGGTCATCTCGGCGGTCGCTCCTACCTGGTCGTTATCCACCTGGGGCACCTTATCGTCATCCACGCGGCCAATGGCCACAAAAGGCACGTTGTGGCGCTGCAAAGTCTGCACACATTCATCGTGCAGCATCGTACGGGACAAAATCACGCCATCCACCTTGTGGGATTCCAGCTGGCGTTCCAGCTGGCCAACATCGGTTTCTCCCGCATAGCACAGCAGCAGGTCATACCCGCGCTGGGCCGCCATGTTCCACACACCGCCCATGCACTTGCGCAGGAACGGCAAGTCCAGCCGCATAAAATGCTTGGGGATCACCAGCGCAAGGTTGTTGGTTGGGCCCTGCTGCGCAGTGCGCAGCGGCGCAGCTGCATCCTGGCGGCCCTTGCCGATATAATCAAACACACGCGCGCGGGTAGCCTCGCTCACGCGTCCCTTGCCGGATATTGCGCGTGATACTGTTGTTTTTGATATATTCAATGCCTCCGCCACTTCCGCGATGGTCACTTCATCACGCTTACCTTCCATTCAGCACCCTCCTTTTCCCATGTTGCGCATGCGTTGCGCACCAATAACAGCATATGTGTTTGTTGTACATTTGTCAATCTGCAAACAGCACAAAAAAAGCCTGCCAGATTTGGCAGGCTTGCCGCGCAGTACAGCCGTTCCAAGCATAGGCGGATGGCCGCTGCCCGGAATCTCTCCCGAAATTTTTCGTGTATTAAAAATTCTGTTGGGAGCATAGGGGCGCACATTGTGCGCCTGCCGCCTTGACATAGCAACGCATATTTATGTCATACACATGGCAAACCTCCGTGGGCGAACGCTGTTCGCCCTTACGGAGCATCTTTGTTTCCCTGACGTTTTCGATAGGTGTTGTGCTGCTTATGGCAACACCGCACAATTCCCGCCTTGCGGCTTAAGCACCGCTCCGGCAGCTGCGGCACGGCATCTGCGTTGCCAAAATGCTCGATAATGTCGGGTTGCGGTACCCGCATCGTGCTTCGGGGGCAAAAGCCCCTCGCACTCTGCGACCGCTGCCCCTGCTTCGGTTCGCTGTTTCCGCCACTGGCGGCGCTCACCTTTGCAGCATCCAGTATTATCTGCGCTTTTGGCTTGGCATCTGCCGCACCTCGCTCGCCGTATCGACACTTAGAATTATGCGGTATTGCCCTTATTTTTTCTGCGGTTCGCCGTTGGCAATGTCGCGCACAACCTCACCCGCAATGATCAACCCCGCGGCGGCGGGCACAAAGGCGTTGCTGCCGGGAACCTGGCGGCGCTGGGTACATTTGCGGGCCGTGTCGGGCGGGCAGATGCAATGGGTGCGGCAGCTGATGGTCATATCATCAATGGGGGTCAGTGCAGGCTCTTTGGAGTATACCACCTTCAGGTGCTTGACCCCGCGCTTGCGCAGCTCGGCGCGCATTACGCGGGCCAGCGGGCAGACGGAGGTATCGTAAATATCCGCAACCTCCAGGGCGGAAGCATCCAGCTTGTTGCCCGCGCCCATGCAGCTGATGATGGGCGTGCCCGTTGCCTGCGCCTGCATGACCAGTTCCAGCTTGCCCTTTACCGTGTCGATGGCATCGACCACATAGTCGTACTGGCTGAAATCGAACTGGTCGGCGGTGTCTGGCATGTAGAACGTCTTGTAGGTGTTCACCACGGCGTCCGGGTTGATATCATGGATGCGCTCTTCCGCCACATCCACCTTGTATTTGCCCACCGTTTTGTGGGTGGCCAGGATCTGGCGGTTCAGGTTGGTCAGGCAGACCTTGTCGTCATCAATCAGGTCCAGCGTGCCAATGCCGCTGCGTGCCAGTGCTTCCACCGTATAGCCTCCAACACCGCCAACGCCAAACACGGCCACACGGGCGTTGTACAGACGCTCCATTGCCTCCTTGCCAAACAACAACTGCGTTCTTGAAAACTGATTCAGCATACTGCCTGCTCCCCCACTGTTTTGTAAATTAACAAACAAATGGGCGGGTTCGCGCCCGCCCAACCTATCAAATCGGTAGTCTTTTCAAATTATAAAGCGCAGCATACAAAAAGTCAAGGGGAAGCCCTGCGCAGAGCTTCCCCCTGACATATGTTTTGCATTTTACAGCTCGCTGCCGTTTGTGGCGATCACATGGGCGTACCACGCAGCGGAATCCTTGGGGATGCGTTCCATGGTGCGGTAGTCCACATAAATCAGCCCAAAGCGCTTGCTGTAGCCTTCGGCCCACTCATAGTTATCCATGATCGACCAGTAGGTATAACCGATCAGCGGGTAGCCCTCCTGCAAGGCGCGGCGGGCGGCCAGCAGGTGGCGGTGCACATAATCAATGCGCTGCGGGTCGTGCACTTTACCGTCCAGCATCACAAAATCTGTGTTGGCCATGCCGTTCTCGGTAATCAGGATGGGCCGGCCATACCGCTGGTTCAAAAAGCGGATGGCCCAATAGATGCAGTCCGGCGTGATGGGCCATTCCATCGCAGTGCGCGGGCTGCCCTGCCAGGTGTTGGCGGTATACTCGCTGCCCGGCTGCTGGGCCGCGCAGGCATTGTAGACGTTAAAGCCCAGGTAATCCAGCGGCTGGTGCAGCAGCTCCAGTTCCTGCGGGGTGAACACATCCGCCCCCAGGGCTTTGGCCATCGGTTCCGGCACCCTGCCCAGCAGAACGGGGTCGCACCACCAGCTGATGGAATAGCAGCCTTCCACCTCCATCGTCCGGCGGTAAGCTTCGGCGATGGCGGCTTCGCTTTCGTCCCCGCAGGGCGAAAACACCGGTCCGGTGGGAGCATACCCCACCTTAGGCGGCAGCTTTGCATACTGGCGGATGGTCTGTACCGCTTTGGCATGGGCCAAAAGTACATGGCGGGTCACGGGGCGCAGGCTGGCCGGTTCATCAAGAAACGGCGCATGCCGCCCCTGCAGATGGCCGATGCCCACAAAGCACTGCGGCTCGTTCAGGGTCATCCAATACTGTACCTGGTCAGACAGGGCTTCCACCACAATTTTGGTGTACGCTGCAAACCAATCCGGGATCTGCGGGTTCTTCCATCCGCCCTGCAAATACAGCGCATACGGCAAATCCCAATGGTACAGCGTTACCATCGGCTCAATGCCCGCGGCTTTCAGCTCCCGCACAAGGCTTTGATAGAACTCAATGCCTTTCTGGTTGATTTTTTCCGTGCCATCGGGCAGGATGCGGGACCAGCTGACCGAGAAGCGGTAGCTTTTCAGCCCCATCTTTTTCATCAGGGCCACATCTTCACGGTAGCGGTGGTAGTGGTCGCACGCCTGCAGAGGGCCCTCGTTATATTTGGTGTGGCCGGGGTACAGCACATCCCAGATGCTCGGCCCGCGGCCATCCTCATTCCAGGCGCCTTCCACCTGTGCCGCTGCCGATGCCGCACCCCACAAAAAGTCTTTCGGGAATTCCATTTTGTCACCTCTATGGCTGATATATTTTATCAATCTATTTTGTGTATCCTAGGGTGTATCTGAAAAAGTAAAAGCATCAAGAAGTCAAAAATTCATAGAAAAATCAGAAATCGCGAAAACCGTATTAGAAATTGTATTTAGGGCAATACCGTATAATTCTAAGTGCCGATACGGCGAGCGAGGTGCGGCAGATGCCGGAGCGGTGCTTAAGCCGTCAGGCGGGAATTGTGCGGTGTTGCCTTAGATGTTTTTCGTTACCCAATCCCGTAGGGGCGCACATTGTGCGCCCGTTGCCTTGCGGCGAATGATGTGGCGCGGCCCGTCCGCGGGACGATGCAAGCATCGTCCCCTACAAATATTGGCAGCGTTTATCGCAACCGGCAGGGTCTCTCCCCGGCGCGATGAGGGCATCGTGCCCTACAGATCAAACCGCCGGGCCTGGCCCTTACCGCAAAATTCCTAATTACTCATTTCTAATTTCTAATTCTCCCATCCAACTCCTCACTCCTACCCCCTAACTCACTTCATGAGCATTTCAGCCGCCTTCGCCAGCTCCGCGTTCACCGCATCGGCTTCCGCTTCGCTCTTGCCCACGGCGGACAGATACACTTTGATTTTCGGCTCGGTGCCGGAGGGGCGCACCATCAGCTTGTGGCCGCCCGCCAGGTGGTATTCCAGCACGTTGGCGCGGGGCAGGCCGGTGCCATCGGTATCATAATCCGCAACACGCTCCACCGCATAGCCCGCAATCTCTTTGGGCGGGTCGGCGCGCAGAGTCTTCATCAGGTTCTGCATGGTGTACATGCCGGTTTCGCCCTCAAAGGCAAAGCTGCACAGGGCGTTGCGGTAATAGCCAAACTCTTTGTACAGCGCTTCAATGGCATCCAGCAGCGTCATGCCCTGCTGGGCATACCAGGCGGCGGCTTCACACACCAGCAGCGTGGCGTTCACGGCATCCTTATCCCGCACATGTCCGCCGGACAGGTAACCATAGCTCTCCTCAAAGCCAAAGATATAGCGTTCCACATGGCCCTCTGCTTCCAGCTTGCCGATCTGCTCGCCGATGAACTTAAAGCCCGTCAGGGTGCGGCGCAGCTCCACGCCGTACTTTTTGGCAACCGGCGTTGCCATATCGGTGGAAACAATGGTGGTCACGGCCACGGGATCCTTGGGCATGGTGCTGCGGGCCAGGCGTGTGCGGCAGATATAATCCAGCAGGATAATGCCCATCTCGTTGCCGGTGATCAGCCGGTAGCCGCCCTTGCCGTCCGGCACAGCGGTGCCGCAGCGGTCACAGTCGGGGTCGGTGCCAAGCAGTAGATCCGGGTGTACTTTATCGCACAGTTCCAGGCCCTTCTGCATGGCTTCGCGGATTTCCGGGTTGGGATACGGGCAGGTAGGGAAATTTCCATCCGGTGTTTCCTGCTCCGGCACCACCGTCACATGGGTCACACCCAGCTTGGCCAGCAGTTTTTTTACGCACTCCAGGCCGGTGCCGTTCAGCGGGGTGTACACCAGCTTGAGCTGCTCAATGCCGGTGCCATCGCCAACGCGTTGGTCATATACAGCCTGTACAAAATCATCCAGGCATTTGTCGTCAATGCTCACAATGCGGCCTGCCTGCACACCGGCTTCATAATCCACCAGCTTTACGCCGTCAAAGCAGTCCACTTTTTCGATTGCAGCCAGAATTTTATCTGCCACTTCCAGCGTGATCTGGCAGCCATCGGCGCCATACACTTTATAGCCGTTGTACTTGGCCGGGTTGTGGCTGGCTGTAATGCAGACGCCTGCCCCGCAGCCCAGATAGCGCACCGCCCAGGAAAGTGCGGGCGTGGGCTCCAGCCGCGGGTACACGCAGGCGGTAATGCCGTTTGCCGCCAGCACGCGGGCAGCTTCGCGGGTGAACAGTTCGCCGTTATTGCGGCTGTCATGCGCAATGGCGATCTTTTTGGGCAGGTCGGTCGCGTTCAGGTAATCGGCCAGGCCCTGGGTGGCCTTGCGCACCGTGTACAGGTTCATGCGGTTGGTGCCCGCCCCCAGCACACCGCGCAGGCCGCCGGTGCCAAATTCCAGGTCACGGTAAAAACGGTCCGTGATAGCGGCATCATCCCCGGCAATGCCGTGCAGTTCTTCCGCCACAGCGGTATCCAGTTCCGGCTGGGCCAGCCAACGGTCATACAGTTCTTTCGCTGTATTCATAACAGCACCTTCTTCCTCAAAGTCAGTTTCAGGAAGTGTTCGTTATTTATCAAAGGCAACACCGCACAATTCCCGCCTTGCGGCTTAAGCACCGCTCCGGCAGCTGCGGCACGGCATCTGCGTTGCCAAAATGCTCGATAAGACATCCAGTATTATCTGCGCTTTTGGCTTGGCATCTGCCGCACCTCGCTCGCCGTATCGGCACTTAGAATTATGCGGTATTGCCCAAACATTTACACAGCCTTTATTATAGCAGATACTTGGCCGCAAAAAAACCCGCGGCGGGTAAAAATTTTACCAGCCGCGGAAATTATACATTTTGTATTTTTCTTTCGTTTACACCGTATCGCGCAGCACACCGGCGTGTTCCAGCCCCACCATCACCACGGGGATCAGCACCAGCTGCAACACAATGCCCGGCAGCGCGGTGGCAAATGCACCGGCAATGAACATCTGCATGGTAAAGCCATTGCCGCCAAGGCCCAGCAGCACGGTTTGGGCCACGCCCCACACAGCGCGCCCGGCCAGCATGGCGGGCACCAGCGCCATATAAACGCCCGCCACGCCGCGCTTGTTCAGCTTGGCATACAGCAGGCCGATCACCGCGCCATAGGCAGCCAGCTCAAACGCCATGCCAATGCCGGTGGGGTACAGCACCGGCATGCCAAACAGCAGCCCGCGCAGCAGCGGCATTACCGCGCCAACGGCCAGGCCATACGGCCAGCCGCATACCATGCCGCACAGCAGCACGGGAATGTGCATCGGCAGCAGCATTTTGCCGATCTGCGGGATCTGCCCGGTGATAAGCGGCAGCACCAGGCCCAGGGCCAAAAACAGGGCGGAAAGGGTCAGCTTACGGGTGGATGTTTTCATGATTCAGACTCCTCACATTCTATTTTTTTTATTTGATTCCACAGTTTGACAGCAGCAGAACACCATGATACGATGATGGTAAAACAGAGATAAGGCAATACCGCATAATTCTAAGTGCCGATACGGCGAGCGAGGTGCGGCA
>OLRX01002550.1_pt1 | contig 11437 bp, 7 predicted proteins | sample 1672991 | NCBI WGS metagenome assembly OLRX01 (sample SAMEA3136744, study PRJEB25190) | human gut metagenome | biome: human gut; feature: human-associated habitat; material: faeces | place: Austria | collected 2013
AATCGTCTTCTGCCCAAAAGACATACAAAATTGCCGCTGTATTTCCCGGCCCGACCAATGATAACCGGTATTTTTACCAGTATATCTGGAAAGGAATCCATGCGCGGGCAAAGGAACTGGCCCCCTGCCACGTAGAAATCCTGGACATGACCTTTGACGGAGGCCAGGAACAGCAGCTTCAGATATTGAACCATATCTGGAGCACCCGCCGTCAGGAGCTTTCCGGATTGCTTACCGTGGTCTGGAACGAAACTGATTCATTGGAGATACTGAACCGTTTTACAGACGAGGGAATTAAAGTCTTTACCATTTCCGCAGATGCCCCCTTCAGCCAGCGCACCGCCTGCATCATGGCCAACCCTTACCGTTCCGGCCGTCTGGCCGCTGAGTATCTGGGCTCCGTCCTCAAACAGCCGTGCCGCGTTGTTATTATCGGTACAAAGCGTGACACCAACAACCATGCCCAGGTAGTGCGGGGATTTTTTGATCAGATGACGGAAAGCAATCCTCTGATAGAAATCATTGAACTGTATGAAAATGTTTATTATCCGGATAAACTCTTTGATACACTCAGTGAATTCCTTCATACAATTGACAATATTTTAGGAATCTATGCAAACAATGCAAGGACCACTGCACGTGTATGCACCATGGTAAAAGACATTGGGTATCAGGACAAGGTGACGATTATAGGGAGCGAACTTTTTGACGAATCCAAAGAAGCATTAAAACAGGGAATCCTGAATGCCATTATTGACCAAAACGGTTATGAACAGGGATACAAAGGCTTATCGATTGCATTTGACAACATCGTGCTTGGGAATGATGTACCGACAAAACATGAAATCAACACCTCTTTGATTTTGAAGAACAATCTTCCTCTGTAAATGCAAAAACCGTACCATCTGACTTTTCTTATCGGTCAGATGGTACGGTTTCATTCTGTCTGTCATTCCATGTCCATGGCGCCCTGTTCATTGGATTCCAGATACTTATTAATATAAACCCCAGTATAAGAAACAGGATTCCCGGCCACATCCTCCGGCGTTCCCTTGGCAATCACGGTACCGCCCTTGTCCCCGCCTTCGGGTCCGATGTCAATGATGTAATCCGCCGTCTTAATCACATCCAGATTATGCTCAATGACCACCACCGTATTGCCGCCGTCAGACAGCCTGCGGAGGATATCAATCAGCTTGTGCACATCCGCAAAATGCAGTCCCGTGGTAGGCTCATCCAGGATATAAATGGTCTTTCCGGTGCTGCGCTTGGAAAGCTCCGTAGCCAGCTTAATACGCTGGGCTTCACCACCGGAAAGTTCCGTAGACGGCTGACCCAGACGGACATAACCAAGACCTACATCGTATAATGTCTGGATCTTTCTGGTAATGGAAGGCACATTTTCAAAGAATTTCAAGGCATCTTCCACGGTCATATCCAGGACATCATAAATGCTCTTTCCCTTGTATTTTACCTCCAGTGTTTCACGGTTATAACGCTTTCCGCCGCAGACTTCACATGGCACATATACATCCGGAAGGAAGTGCATCTCGATCTTAATGATACCATCGCCGGAGCAGGCTTCGCACCGGCCGCCTTTTACGTTAAAGCTGAATCTTCCCTTGTTATAGCCTTTTGCCTTTGCGTCTGCTGTAGAGGCGAACAGGTCACGGATCAGGTCAAATACACCGGTATATGTAGCCGGATTGGAACGTGGAGTACGTCCAATTGGAGACTGATCAATGGCAATGATCTTATCTAACTGCTCCACTCCTTCAATGCATTTATGCTTTCCAGGAATGGTCCTTGCACGGTTTAACTTCTTTGCAAGGGATTTATATAGGATCTCGTTTACAAGAGAACTTTTACCGGAACCGGATACACCGGTAACGCAGGTCATCACTCCCAGTGGGAAGGAAACATCGATCTTTTTCAGGTTATTCTCTTCTGCACCACGCACTGTGATCCAGCCGGTTGGTGTTCTCCGCTGATCAGGAACCGGGATCTGCAGGCGGCCGCTGAGATAGGCACCTGTTATGGAATCCGGGTTCTTCATGATCTCTTCTGCAGTTCCCACTGCAACAATCTGTCCACCATGTTCCCCGGCTCCCGGTCCGATATCCACAATGCAGTCCGCTGCACGCATGGTATCTTCATCGTGTTCTACTACCAGAACGCTGTTTCCCAGATCACGCAGATGCAGTAAAGTTTTCAGCAATTTATCATTATCTCTCTGGTGAAGTCCGATACTCGGCTCATCCAGAATATAAGCCACTCCCACCAGACCAGAACCGATCTGAGTCGCCAGGCGAATCCTCTGGGCTTCACCGCCGGAAAGTGTGCCCGTAGCACGGGAAAGTGAAAGATAATCCAGCCCCACATCAATAAGGAAGCTGATGCGTGCCCTGATCTCTTTTAAAATAGAGGCACCAATGGTCTGCTGCATAGGTGTCAGTGTCAGCTTATCCATAAATTCCTTAAATTTCACAATGGACATGTTGGTGGCCTGGTAAATGTTCAGACCGCCTACTGTAACTGCCAGAGACTCCTTTTTCAGTCGCTGTCCCTTACATGCCGGACATGGAGTGATCCTCATATAAGTTTCATATTCTGCCTTGGAGTTTTCTGAAAATGTCTCTTTATATCGTCGGTTTACATTTTCAATAAGCCCTTCAAAAGCCACATCGTAAATGCCTTCGCCCCTCTGGCTCTTATAACGGACTTTTACCTCACGACCGCCGGTGCCGTAGATGATGATATCATGGATCTCCTTTGGATAATCCTGAAATGGGGTATCCAGGCTGAAATGATATTCTTCTGCCAGGGCATCTAAAATAGCTCTGGTAAAGCTTCCCTTGTCTGTACAGGACTGCCACCCCATAACCACAATGGCTCCCTGGGAAATAGAAAGAGATTTATCCAGGATCATCAGATCCTCATCAAATTCCATCTTATAACCTAAACCGAAGCACTCCGGGCATGCGCCAAAGGGGTTATTGAAGGAAAAGCTCCTGGGTTCTACTTCATCAATACTGATACCACAGTCCGGACAGGAAAAGCTCTGGCTGAAATTCACCGGTTCCCCGCCGATCACATCTACAGTCATCAGGCCGTTGCTTAAGGACATAACCGTTTCAATAGAGTCTGTCAGACGGTTTTCAATCCCCTCTTTTACTACCAGACGGTCTACAATGATATCAATATTGTGCTTGATATTTTTCTCTAATTTGATCTCCTCTGAAAGCTCGTACAGATTCCCGTCAATACGAACACGCATGTAGCCGCTTTTTCTGGCCTGTTCCAGTACTTTAACATGTTCGCCCTTTCTTCCCCGGACAACCGGAGCTAAAAGCTGTATCCTGGTCCGCTCTGGCATAGCCATGATCTGGTCTACCATCTGGTCGATGGTCTGTTTGTGGATCTCCCTGCCGCACTTTGGACAGTGTGGGATACCGATACGGGCATAGAGAAGACGCATATAATCATAGATCTCCGTCACGGTTCCTACCGTAGAACGTGGATTCCTGTTAGTGGATTTCTGGTCAATGGAAATAGCCGGTGAAAGACCTTCTATGCTTTCTACTTCCGGTTTTTCCATCTGTCCTAAGAACTGCCTTGCATAGGAAGACAGAGACTCCATATAACGTCTCTGGCCCTCTGCGTAAATAGTATCAAAAGCCAGAGATGACTTGCCGGAACCGGAAAGTCCGGTGAGGACCACCAATTCATCTCTTGGGATATCTACGGATATATTTTTAAGATTGTGCTCATTTGCGCCGCGTATTTTTATATACTGCTTTGGCATGCTATGACTCCTTTTTCTAGTAATGTTCTCTCGGAATCTTTCTGTGCCTGATTTTGCGAAAAGATTCCGAAAGCACATAAATGTTTCCCAAAATCAATAACGTGATCCATCCGCTACTCACATTTTACAAGCAGCAGATGATGAAAAGCGCAGGGCAAATTTCTCCCTGCGCTTTTTAGTATACCACATTCATATTTATTTATCAAACATTTGTTCGATAAAGTTTTTTAATACAGCCGGCGTTTTTTCATATAAACTGGCTTTATTTACACGCTCCCACCGGGTATGGATGTCTTTTCCCCATGGCCCAAAGAGCATGGATGGGATCTTTAATCTTGCCATTGCTTCTATATCCATAGCATAGGCACTGCCCCATAATGGTGTCTGGGCTGCATAGGCAGCCAGTTCTTCCTTGTCCATTCCACCGCAGTAGCTTAAGTCAGAGATACCACAGAAATATTCATGGCATTTCAGGGAAACTCCTTCTTTTTCCGCTGCTTTTTTCATCTCTTCAAAAAGCAGTTTTCCTTCTTCCCCACTGTCTACAGCAGGATAAAATGGAGGCGCAAAGCCAAGAAGCATGACCGGGCCGGAGATTTTCGACTGATTTAACAGCTGTTCCATAAAATCAAGAGTGGCAGACGGGAAATTGGTCTCGCCTTTATCCAGGCGGGCTTTCTGGGCCTTATAAGTTTCTGAAAACCAGGTAGTAAAGGCTTCTCCCTGTTCTTTGCGGCAGTATGCCAGCAACTCACTGACTGTAAGAACTTCTGCTTCTGCAGCGGCTGCTGCGCCGGGACACTTGAAGGGGCTGCAGTTTACTGCTTTCCACTTTTCTTCCATTCCCCGGGCATATTCTTCAAAGCTTTCTCTTCCCAGCGCTTTCAGCCGTTTTATCACTTCATCCGGTGTTTTCTCAAAACCAAGCATGCTCATGTATCCGCCAGCCCTGAAAGGCACAGACACATCATAGCCTTCTTTCCGGTCACGGAGACAGAACCAGGTTGGCGGCGGGCAGATCTCCGCAGTGCTTTTTTCCGCAAATTCCGGTGCCAGCTCTGTTTTCATGAAAAAGCTGCTTAAAACGCCCAGGGAGCTGACACCATGGAAGCAGTTTAATACATGAGCTTTTACGCCCTGGACCAGAACAGCAGGCATTGTTTTTCCAACAGAACCTGTATAAATGGTCTTTGCCCCATTTTCCATAGAAGCCGGTTCCAGATCGATAAGTGCAGTATATTCCAGGTCAAAGCGTTCTTTTACCTCATTTAAAAATGGCACAGCACCACGCATTCCGGAGGAGTAACCTTCTTCATCTGGTACAGTTACAAACAGGAGGTTGCCGGATATTCCAGAGGCATCCCCCAGTTCAGAGGCAACCTCCGCTTCAGAAACGGCCACACTACGAGCTTTCCCCTCTGCCTCAGCCACTATTTTCCCATACCAATCCAATAACACCAGCCCAACAGAAAGCCCGCCTTTCATATCCGCGGTCCCTCTGCCAAACATCCAGTCACCAGAAAGGAAATCTTCTTTTACCTCATCGGGCATACCAGGCAGAACATTTCCAGATTTTACCAGATTTTCCCATTTTTCCACATCATAGGCCAGAGCTCGCTCATTTCCATACTCTTCTGTGTCCACTACGTCATAATGACCTGTAAGAATAATGGTCTTACGGGATCCGCCATTTCCTTTTACCAGACCCCAGGGCACAGACCGACCTAAGCTGTCCTCAGGCAGCAGATATTTTCCTGTCTGCTCTGGATGCTCCTTAAAATAAGGCTGCTTTGCCAGTTCCTCTGCAATATAGTCTGCACAGTTTTTTTCCATCTCTGTATTGGAATTGCTGGGGATTTTTACCATTTCCCTTACATACCGTTCAATTAATCCTCTCATCGTTCCTCACGGAAATATGCCAGTCCCAGACTTGCCGGCGGCTGATATTCCCTTTTCTTTCTCAGACTTGTAAATACCAGTACGATAATGGTTACTACATAGGGCAGTGCCTTAAAGATCTCCTGGGCGCCGCGGTCCAGTCCCGGAATATAAAGATACAGTATATAAAGGCCGCCAAAGAGGATCGAGCCCCAGATAGCATTTACAGGCTTCCAGAGAGCAAAGATAACAAGGGCGATAGCCAGCCAGCCTCTGTCACCAAAACCATTGTTAGTCCAGGTTCCTCCGGAATATTCCATAACAAAGTATAAACCGCCAAGACCGCTGATGCCGCCGCCAATGCAGGTTGCCAGATATTTATATACAGTAACATTGATGCCAGCCGCATCTGCTGTAGCCGGGCTTTCACCTACTGCCCGCAGGTTCAGTCCTTTTCTGGTCTTTCCAAGGAAAAATGCCAGCACCAGTGCCAGGATAATGGCCAGATAAGTTAAAAATCCATATGAAAACAGCATCTGTCCCACTGCACCAAAGCCGGAAAGTACCGGAATCTGTTTCTTAAAAGCCGCACCAGTCACTGCAACAGAGATCTGTCCAACACCCCCTGCCAGCTTGGAAAGAGAACCGCCAAAGAAATTGCCGAAGCCAACACCGAAAGTAGTAAGTGCCAGACCGGTTACATTCTGGTTGGCACGTAAGGTAATGGTCAGCACACTGTAGACCAGCCCGCCTAAGGCCGCACATAAAAATGCGCACAGGAAAGAAATAAGAACTCCCACAGCTCCATTTGGCGCAGCGCTGCTGTTTTCATAAAGGAAAGCACCGATCAGTCCGGCGATGCCTCCCATATACATCATTCCGGGAATACCCAGATTCAGGTTTCCGGATTTTTCTGTTAATATCTCACCTAAAGCACCATAAAGGATACCGATTCCCTGTCCAATGGCCTTCTGCATAAAAATGATCAATAATCCCATATATCCACCTCCTATTTTCCCCTCTTTTTCCTGCTCTTGAATCCCACTTTGTAGTTAATAAAGAACTCGCAGCCCAGGATAAAGAACAGGATAATACCGGTGATGATATCTGAGGCATTTTCGTTTAAGTTAAACTGGGACGCGATCTGTCCTGCACCTTTTTGCATGAACACCAGAAAGAAGGATACCAGAATCATCACAAAGGTATTGAATTTGCTCAGCCAGGAAACAATGATGGCTGTAAAGCCTCTGCCGCCTGCTGTACTGGTGGAAATGGTGTGGCTTGCGCCGCCAACAATGATAAAGCCTGCAATACCGCAGATAGCACCGGACAGTGCCATGGTGCGCAGGATAACACGTTTTACATTGATTCCTGCATAGCGGGCTGTATTTTCACTTTCACCTACAACTGCGATCTCATATCCCTGTTTGCTGTATTTTAAGTAAATGAACATAGCAACAGTCAGAGCCAGTACGATCACCAGGTTCCAGCCATAGTCCAGACCAAAAAGCTTTGGGATCCAGCCGCCCTTTGTAGTGGAGTTAATAGTTCCTACAGAGTTGGAGCCCTTTGGATTTTCCCAGAAAATAATACAATAGGTAATGACCTGGGTTGCAACATAGTTCATCATCAGGGTAAACAGTGTCTCATTTGTATTCCAGTAAGCCTTGAAAAATGCCGGAATCACGCCCCAGATCATAGCTGCTGCTGCACTGCCAAGGAACATTAAGGGAAACAATATTACAGGAGGAAGGGAATTTCCCAGATAGATCATCATAGCAGCTGAGGTAACACCGCCGATAAGTACCTGGCCTTCTGCACCAATGTTCCAGAAACGCATTTTAAATGCCGGGGTAATACCAACTGCGATACACAAAAGCACCAGTGTATCACGGATAGTCATCCACGCACGGCGCTTAGTGCCAATAGCGCCGTCAAAAATGCCCTTATATACTTCAATCGGATTTAAACCGGTAAGAGCCACGATCACACCTGCACAAACTACCAGTGATAACAGCACTGCAATCATGCGGATCAGCCAGCTCTTCCATGTTTCAATGCCGTCCCGCTTGGAAATATGCATCAGAGGCTCTTTATTCGTAACTCCACTTATTTCCTTACTCATCCTGTCCGCCTCCTGTCTTTGTCATCATAAGTCCTATTTCTTCTTTTGTAGCTGTTCTTCCGTCTACGATCCCGCTTACCTTTCCACCGCAAAGCACCAGAATGCGGTCGCAAAGCTCCAGAAGCACATCCAGGTCTTCACCTACACAGATAACCGCCGCTCCCTGCTTTTTCTGTTCATTTAATAAATGATAGATCGTGTAGGAGGAGTTGATATCCAGACCGCGCACCGGATATGCTACCATAAGCACACGGGGATCTGATGATATCTCACGTCCTACCAGTACCTTCTGTACATTCCCACCGGAAAGCCGTCCAACAGGCGTAGAAACACCGGGAGTAACGATCTCCAGTTCTTTGATCAGCTGCTCAGCCATTGCTTTTGGCGTTTTCCTGTCTGTAAAGAAAGGCATACCCTTTTTATAGCCCCGAAGCATCATATTGTCAGTCATGCCCATGGCTGCCACCAGACCCATTCCCAGACGGTCCTCAGGAACAAAGGAAAGCTTAATGCCCAGTTTGCGGATAGCCGCCGGACTCATGCCGGATAGAGTCTCTTCTCCACCTTCCGGAGGATAATACCGGATAGTTCCGTCCTCCATTGGCTGAAGCCCTGCAATGGCCTCCAACAGCTCTTTCTGGCCGCTTCCTGCAATTCCTGCAATTCCTAAAATCTCGCCGCTGTAGGCTGTAAATTCTGCGTCATCCAGAGTCTTTACACCCTCTTTATCCACACAGGTCACATGTTCCATTACCAGACGTTTCTGTGGGTTCACCGGTTCAGGACGTTCGATATTTAAAGCAACCTTCTTGCCTACCATCATCTCTGTAAGAGAAGCTTCTGTGGCGTCTTTTGTCGGGACAGTACCAATATAAGCGCCTTTTCGCAGAACGGAAACACGGTCAGAAAGGGATAAAACCTCATGAAGCTTATGGGTGATGATGATAATGGAATGACCAGCTTCACGCATATTGCGAAGGACAGTAAACAGCTTTTCCGTTTCCTGTGGTGTCAGAACCGCTGTAGGCTCATCCAGGATCAGGATATCCACACCGCGGTAAAGCAGTTTGACAATTTCTACTGTCTGTTTCTGCGACACGGACATAGTGTATATTTTCTGGTTTGGATCCAGATCAAAGCCATAGCGGCTGGTCAGTTCATTGATCTTTGCCGCAACACTTTTCATATCCAGTATTTCTTTTCCGGAAAGTCCTAAAATAATATTTTCTGCCGCAGTCAGCACATCTACCAGCTTAAAATGCTGATGGATCATACCGATTCCTAAAGCAAAGGAGTCCTTTGGCGAACGGATAGTCACCTCTTTTCCATTTACCAGGATCTGTCCTTCGTCCGGATAATAAATACCGGATATCATGTTCATAAGAGTGGTCTTTCCACTTCCATTTTCTCCCAGAATGGATAATATCTCTCCCTTCTTTACGGACAGGCATACTTTGTCGTTGGCTGTTACTTTGCCAAACCGTTTTGTAATGTTCTTCAGCTCAATGGCATATGATTCGCTCACCAGGCAAAACCTCCTTTTTCGCGCGTTCAATGATATTTTTACGATTCAAGAAAGCGGAGCCAGACAAATGGTGACTCCGCTTTCTAAAGCTTTCATTTACTCGAAAGAGCAATATTATTTGTTGACCTATTAGTTGTCAATGGTTTTGATACCGTCGATAAGAATATCAAATGCCGGTGCAGAAGCAAATTCAGACTCATGGAAATATCCGTCAGAAATGTACTCAATGTCACTTCCGTCTTTCTTATAGCTATCCAGTGTCTCACCATTTACAGTCCATGTAGAAGTATCAAATACATGAAGCTCGCCGCTTGCTAACTTAGCTTCTACTTCTTCTACCTTTTCCTTTGTTCCAGGAGCAACTGCCTTGTCATTTAACTCAGTTATAAGAACTGCGCCATCAGAGAAGCCCTTGCACCAGTCAGCAGGAATCTCAGTTCCATCCAGTACAGACTGTACAGCATAGGTCATATAAATGCCCCAGTTGTTGCTTGCAGAAGTAAGTGCCTGGTCAGGAGCAGTTGCGATCATGGAAATATTATAGCCTACACAAGGAACTCCCGCTGCCTCGCAGGCGGTTGGGGCACCAGTGGTATCTGCATGCTGGCTGATCAGTACACAGCCATCAGAGATCAGGGCGTCTGCTGCTTCTTTTTCCAGGTCAAAGCTTGCCCAGCTGTTGGTGTATTTAACTTCCATAGTAGCGGATGGGCAAACAGAACGTGCACCTAAGAAGAAAGAGGTGTAGCCGCTGATAACCTCAGCATATGGATAAGCACCTACATAACCGATCTTGCAGGCATCTTCTTTTACAGTACCATCTTCGATCATCTGATTTAACTTAAGGCCTGCAACTACACCAGATACATAGCGTGCTTCGTAAATAGATGTGAAGAAGTTATGCATATTGGAAAGTCCGCTGCCTGCTGCCTGGAAACCGGTTGCGTGGCAGAACTGGACCTCCGGATATTCTTTTGCAGCTTCTATTACATATGATTCATGGCCAAAGCTGTTTGCAAATACGATCTGGCATCCCTGATCCGCCAAGTCCATTGCTGCGTCCTTTGCTGTCTCATCTTCCGGAATATTCCATTTTACGATCAGCTGGTCATCATTTAATCCTAATGCTTCCTGCATTTCTTTTGCGCCCTTGTAATGAGCGGCTGTATAACCTTCGTTTTCATCACCGATGAAAATAAAGCCAACCTTTAAGTCTTCTTTAGTTACGCCTTTACCAGTGGCTGCTTCTGAGCCTTCTGCTGCAGCTGTGGTCTCTTCTGCCTTAGAACCAGCTGCAGGAGCCGCTGTTGTTTCCTGCGCGGAACCGCCTCCACATGCTGTTAATGAGAGCGCCATAACACCTGCTAATGCTGCACTGATGATCTTCTTTCCCTTCATAATACATCTCCTCCATTTGATGATTCCCGGTTATTAAAGTCTCAAATACAGACCTTATTATAGCATGCTCTTTTAAATTGTCAATATTCTTCGTAATATTGTGATACTTTTTTTACAATTGTATAGTTTTTATTGTAAAGTCATACTTATTAATATTTATAAGCAATTATTTATAAATTACTTCTAACTGATCTATCATGGAATATTTCACACATAACACCTGCTCCAATTCGGAATCCGTCACAGAATGACTGCCGTTTTTCAAGATAAGTTAATTCCAGGTAAGTATCTAATACATTTTGAAATTCTTTCCGGCTTTCTTTATCCAGCTTTTCTGTAAAGTTTTCTATTTCTTCCAGGGATTTCCTGCAAAGCGCCTCGTATTCCTCATTTCCTTCTATTTTTAATTCTGCGGGAACCAGTTCCCCTGCATACAGCTGTTCCAATAAGTTTTTCATGCCCCTGCCTCCTTTTATTTTTAGAATAACACAGCCCTGTCACAAATGCAATCGAACAAAATCTTACGATTACAGATGTGACAAAGCTATGTCATTAATGTATTATTATATTGGGATTTAGTTCAATAGGGTCCGAAAGGGCTCTTCCATGTATAAATGCATTCACGGTAATTTTGTCCATTTTGCTCCGCTGCCGATTAGTCAGGTCTCCGGCAAACTCGCTCACTGCGTTCGCTCAAACAGTGCCT
>OLRX01002553.1_pt1 | contig 11435 bp, 8 predicted proteins | sample 1672991 | NCBI WGS metagenome assembly OLRX01 (sample SAMEA3136744, study PRJEB25190) | human gut metagenome | biome: human gut; feature: human-associated habitat; material: faeces | place: Austria | collected 2013
AATGTCCGCTGGTGGCGTACCGGGAAGCCCCGAAATCCAGCAGCTTTACTTCCCCCGTTTTCAAAAGGAAAATATTATCCGGAGCGATATCCCGGTGAATAATCCCATGCTTATGTACGGCCTTCAAGCTGTCCAGCACGCTCAATATAATGGGAAGGGCCTCTTCCACCGTCATTTTCCCCTGTCGGTCCAGCCTAGACTTGAGCGTTTCGCCATCCAGATATTCCATCACGATATAGGCCGTATTATTTTCCTCAAAAAAGTCAAAAACATGGGCAATTCCCGGAACATCTCCAAGCTGCGCCAGCCGCTTGGCCTCATCCAGAGTCTTTCTCATTCCTACCTGAAACTGTTCCTTTTTGTCTCCTCCGTAAATTGCCATTTTAGTCTGATTGAGCATACGAGTGGCAAATTCCACAGGGAAATATTCTTTGATCGCCACCTTTTTGCAGAGCAGACTGTCGTATCCAATATAGGTAATTCCAAATCCCCCGGAGCCCAGCACCTTTCCCACCATGTATCTGCCTGCAAGAACCGAACCCGGAGAAATATAATGCACCTCCCCTGCGGGAGTTCCATTTACATAGCCGCAGTGGGGGCAGGCGGAAAGTCCCTCCTCATACTCCTCCATACAGCCCAGACAACGTACCTTCAAATTTCTCACTCCTCCAAAACGAAATTTATTCCACGGTAATTTCTTCCATCCAACCAGTAATTTTCGAAAAATCCTGACTGTTTACATTCGCATATTCCTGACACATCCGCCTGTTTAAGGGGATGCCTCCCGCATTCTGTACGCAGAACAGGTCCTGGGCTCTCTCAGAAAGCAGATAATATACCAGCCGCTGGGCGGCCGCCTGCTCATTTTTGGTTCCCCCTGCCCCTGCGCTCCAGAAATGGTCGTATTTTCCCATCAGAATATCCTCATCCGGAAGAATGGTCTGATACTGTCCCGGAATATCCATGGCCAGTCTCTGGTAATCAGAAGTATCGGACAGATAAAAAGAAGTCTGTCCCCCAATGAACAGTTCATAACCATCCTTTAAAGGATCCGCCCCCAGACGCTTTGCCGTCTCCTCATACACCGCAAAGCAGTCCTCCCCGGTCATATTCTCATAAAGCTCTGTATCCTCCGGATTCATGCTGAAATTGCTCTCCCCGTCTTTTTCCAGTTCCTTACAGCTGGCAAAAAACTCCGGGGCCTCCTGTCCGTTTAAGCTGCTGGCATAGAGAACCGGAAGCTGGATGCTTAAAGGAACCCGTTTTAAATCCGGGAAATCCTCTCCATAATCTTCCAGCAAATAATACTCCTCCCGGTTCAGAAGCTCTTCAAGCTCCGTCAGTGATGCAGCCCCATCCAGCTCATCCTCTGTCAGGCAGGTACTGTCAAACACATCCGGAAGCTCCCCATCTTCGGCCGCTTCTTTTAAAACTTCCAGATATTCACTTGCTTCAAAAGAGGTAATCTCCAGCTGGACCTGGGGATATTTTTCTTCATATTCCTGAGCCATCTCATGGAACATTGCCCGGGCTTCTTCTTCCGTCTGCCCTTGAAATGCCGGCACCCAAACCTGGATGGACGCCTCTGCCAGATAGACCTCCCGCAGACGGTTCATCGTCAGCCAAAGGCCTCCCCCCGCCGCGCCGGCCAGCGCCAATACAATCAAGAGCACTCCGGCGATCCGAACCGTTTTGCGGTGTTTCAGCTCATGCTCCACATCCCGCACGGTCCCTTTATTCAGCAGGGCGTTTTTAAACTGATCCGCATTCTGATAGCGCAGCTGCGGATTTACCGCCATCGCGCGCATCACCGCATTGCTCACATACTCCGGAATTTCAGGCCGGATCTCCCTGGGAGCTTTCAGATGATCTTCCGTCTGCCGGTCTGTGGATTCTTCCGGTTTAACTCCCGTAAGGGCTGTGTACAGAGTCGCTCCTAAGGCATATAAATCCGTATAGGCGCCCTCTTTTCCCTTGGTGGTATACTGTTCCGGAGGCGCGTAGTGAGGCGTCAGAATCCGGGTCATGTCCGTATTTTCAATCCGGGATGCGCCGAAATCAATCAGCTTTACCTCTCCGGTGCGGCAGATAAAGATATTGCTCGGGTTAATATCCCGGTGAAGAATTCCCGTCTTGTGAACCACTTTCAAAGCGTCCAGTACGCAAAGCGTTACGTTCACCGCCGTCTCCACGTCGTCTGTACCGCCCTTTTTCCGGATGTAGTCCTTGTAAGACATTCCATCCAGGAAGTCCATAATCATGTAGGCTGTATTGTTATCCTCAAAGAAATCGTATACATCCAGAATATTTGGGTGATTGTTGAATTTTGCCACCGTTCTGGCTTCGTTCAGGAACTTTTCCTTCCCTCTCTGATATTCCTTCATGTTTTTGGGGGAATAGACTAAAACTTCCTTTTTTCCGGGAATCCGGTTGGCTATGCCTCCGGGGAAATACTCTTTAATAGCCACCATCTTATCCAGGGTGTTGTCCCAGGCCTTATAGATAATGCCGAATCCCCCCGTATTGATCTGTACGCCTACGGTATAGCGGTTTGCCAGAACCACTCCCGGAGACAGATAATAAAGCTCCTTAGGCCCGGACGTCTGATCATATCCGCACCAGGGGCAGATATTCCCCCTGCCCTGGTATTCCTTCATACAATTATAACATCTGCTCATTTCCCCTGCCCCTAATCAATCCAGACCGCTATGGCTGAATAATTATCCATTTCCTTATTTCTGCCGTTTTTCTCTACGATTTTCTCCATGGCCTCCAGCCAGGCAGCCGGAGTATCGGCTCTCTTTAAGGTGCTCTCCATCTTTTTTTCCAAAATCAGCTCCCAAAAGCCATCCGAGCAGAGGAGAAATGCCGTACGGCTCTCTCTGGGAATCTCCTGGGACAGCTGATAGCGCAGTTCATCCGTCTCCGCTCCAAGAACCCGAAGAAGCCTGTTCCGGTCCGGATGATGGCGGATCTGCTTCTCCTTGATCTCTCCTATGGATACCAGCATCTGGGGAACGCTGTGATCCAGAGTCCTCTCCGCAATGCGCCCATTACGAAAGAAATATAGCCGGGAATCCCCGATATGTCCCCATCGGACATACTCTTCCTCCACATTCACAACCACCATTGTTGTTTTCATGTCCGCCAGACGGCGGTTTTCCTGCTGATGTCTTAAAATATTTTCCTGGGCCTTCTCAAAAATCCGCTCCAGAAGGTGTTCTTCCTCCCCCGCAAATTCCTCTTTTGCTGTCTCCACAGCGATTTTTGAAGCCACTTCTCCGCAGCCATGTCCTCCCAGCCCGTCGGCCAGAGCAAAACAGAAGCGGTTTTCCTGACGGGCCATACCCACGCTGTCCTCATTTTCCGGTCTGGAACCGCTTCGGCTGATTGCTGAAAACTGTACCATGTAAGCCACCTGCATCCTTCAATTTTCGTGAAAGATAAACATTTTCACTCTATATGTCATTATACCAATCCCCTATTCTTTGTCAACAAAACTGCGGGAAAATGTATGGTTTTCCATGTATAAAGGCATCCGTTCACGCCTGAACCGTTCTATATAAAAACAGGTGAAAATCCCGGTTTTCCCTCTGATTTTCACCCTGCTTGCCGCTGACTAACTCAGCTTACTTTCATTTTAAATTTTTGAATTTCCCGGTCGCTGTCCACCTTTTTGATCATAGCACCCAGAGCCTGAAGTTTCTCCTCAAAGCATTCGTAGCCTCTCTGGATATATCCGATCTCGTCCACCACCGTATATCCGTCTGCCGCCAGACCGGCGATCACAAGAGCAGCGCCTGCCCGCAGATCCGGAGCGTTTACCTGAGCTCCTGTAAACCCTTTGACTCCATCGATCACCGCCACATTTCCCTCTACCTTAATCTGGCCGCCCATCCTGGCCAGCTCGTCCACATATTTGAAGCGGTTTTCAAAAATGCTCTCCGTTACCATACTGGTTCCCTGAGCCAATGCCAGGGCCACGGTCATCTGCGGCTGCATGTCTGTGGGGAAACCCGGATAAGGAAGGGTCTTGATATCCGTATGGCGCTGCATAGGCTTTCCAACCACCCGCACTTCGTCGTCAAACTCGATGACCTCGCAGCCCATTTCAATCAGCTTGGCGGATATAGCCTCCAGATGCTTGGGGATCACGTTCTTCACCATAACGTCCCCTCTGGTAGCTGCGGCAGCACACATAAAGGTGCCCGCCTCGATCTGATCCGGTATAATGGAATACTCCGTGCCGTGGAGGCAGTGTACTCCGCGAATTCGAATCGTGTCCGTTCCGGCTCCTTTGATATTGGCTCCCATGCTGTTTAAAAAGTTGGCCACATCTACCACATGAGGTTCCTTGGCCGCGTTTTCCAGAATGGTCTGTCCTTCTGCCAAAGCAGCCGCCATCATGATATTAATGGTTGCTCCTACGCTGACCACATCCAGATAAATGTGGCTGGCCACTAAATCGATGGCGTGAGCCTTCACTGCTCCGCGCTCGATCACAACCTCTGCTCCCAGCGCCCGAAATCCTTTTAAATGCTGGTCAATTGGGCGGCTTCCGATATTGCAGCCTCCGGGAAGAGGAACCTGAGCGCTCTTGTATTTTCCCAAAAGAGCGCCGATGAAATAGTAGGAAGCGCGGATTCGGCGGATATACTCGTCATCTACCGCTACTTCGTGAATATTCTTTCCGTTAATCCGAACGGTGTGGCGGTCGATCCGGTCCACTCTGGCGCCAATTTCCTGAATAGCCTCCAGCAGCACGTTGATGTCCCGGACATCCGGAAGATTGTCAATGAGAACATCCTCATCAGTCATGATCGACGCCGCTAAAATGCCCAGGGCAGCATTCTTCGCTCCGCTGATTGTCACATCTCCCACCAGAGGGTTTCCGCCCTTAATGATATACTGATCCATCTTACACCTCTATATAGAAAATTACATCCGGCATCACAGTCCTGCTGCCGGAATCAGGATTTCCTTTTTTTATCTAAAAGAAACCTTAAAGATTTGTTCATAATTCATTTACATCTTTATTGATTATACCATAAGAATCGGATTTGTAAAGTAAAAGGCGGCTTTTTCGCCGCCTCCATACTGAAAAGGGATCGAATTTTGTCCTATTCAACGAATCATTTTCCCACATATAAAATCATTTCCAAGGGACTGGAAATATGTCGTCGCATCGCCCAGGCCCATCTTATAGCTTTCTCCCGAGGAAGAATCTGTAATCGTTATATTGTAGGTATCGTATCCCGTAATGCGCACCGCGCCGTTCTCTGTATAGGCGATAACCGGATAGCCTTTATCAATAAAGTACAAGACCTGATTTAAATCGCAGCCCCGGGCATCAATTAACATCAAGCCGTCTTCGTACAGGGTATTTTCGCTGAAACCGGATAAGTGCCTCTCCATCGCGCTGCCGCCTTCGTTTCTGGAAGACGCGGCATTCCTTCGGTTAATCCGGTCCCAAAGAATATGCTGATTTTCATCCGTCACCAATCCCATGTCATCGTACGCCGCGTCTACCGCTTCTTTAAACTCCGTAAAGCTTCCAAGGAATCGTCCCTGAGCGTAAGCACAGAAGATTACATTACCTCTGTCCTCCCGGGACACCGTTGCCGCAGCCGCCATCACATTGTCACGATAGGAATAGCTGGAGGGCTCCCGAGTCTGCAGCGGCTGATCCACCGTTTGATCCAGCTGCACAAAGTATCTTTTTCCCATATCTTGGGAAACATACCATCCAATTCCTTCCAAAGGATCAATTGAAATATCCTCATTGCATACAATCGTGTCCTCATTTTGGAAAACATAGCTCTGGTCCGATACTTTTACCATCCGGTTCAAATGGATTCTACCATCCTGCACGTTCACATCAGAAATATAGATCCCCTCTTCCTGATACTGGCTTTCTACTTCCATATCTGTTCCAATAATATACAAAGCATACATCGGAAGTTCCCGGACTCTTCCATTGGAAATCCACTGGTCTGTCTGATGTCCCAGACCGTAAATCAGATCGCTTCCCACAAAACCAAGAACCTGAATATAATCTCCCTGATCTGCCTGGATTTCGTCCTTCTGGGCCGTATTCAAATCCATTACATGAATTCTGTCGTTTTGTCCCGGATTCGTCTCTTCCTTCCATGCAATTCTCTGCTGATTGCTGCTGACCGCATATTCCCCCAATGTCAGCCCTCTGGCTACCACTACCAGTTCATTGCTGCTTAAATCAATACCGCAAATGGACTGGTTTAAAAGCAGATAAAGCATCTCATTTTCATTGAGATAAGCCAGCTGATTCAGCTCCCATTGAAGAGACTCAAAGGATTCCTCCACCGGAATAAAAATGTTTTCCTGTACCGTATCCCGATTTTGTATATAGTGATATAGGGTTACGCCCATCTGTCCTTCCGCCGTTCCCCGGTTCATGTAGCCATACACCAGAAAATACACGTCTCCATTATCCCTTACAGACAAAATCTTTATGTCATGGCTGTCATAGCTGCTTCTTATGTCTTCATCTCCGACACCGGCAAAGGAAAAAATCCTCAGCAGCTCTCCTTCCTCCTGGTCATACCGCCAAAGCTCCCGATTCGTTTCAAACGCAATATAGGTATGATCGGGGCTCTTTAGGCTGCTCACCATCTGATCGTTGGTAATTCCCAGCATCAAACGCTTGCCGCTGATCTCCGGCTGAATTTCAGAAAACACCTCATCCGCTTGCCGGCTGTAGTTCATCATATAGATCCGCTGCTCGTTCCATCGCATGGTGTAGTAATCCTTCACATCCAAAGTACGGACCTGATTCGCGGAATCTGTCAAATGGATCTGGTAGCATACCTGAACCTGCCCCATGGTCCCGTCCAACTCTTTCAAGGTTACGGAAGGGTCTCCAACCATTTCCGCCTTCAGCCCGTACCAGGTTAAATGATCAAAGCTGGTGCGGATGGTTGTCATGCCCAGGGAGCTGTTGTCCTCGCTGGGATCTGTTTCCAGATAGGAAACCAGATCTCTGGCTGTCTGATTATTCAGAGATTTCCTGGAAAATTCTTCCGCCAGCTGGATAAAATCCGCCCCATATGTGTAATCAGACCACAAAATTCTGGTATAATAATTGATTTTGCTCTCCCCCGTATCCAATATCAGGGTCAGCAAATAGGGTTCTTCTTTTGTAATTAAATTCTGGATCGGAAGAGCCGCGTAGATACCATCTTCTCTCTGCTCCCAGGATTCAAGCCGGGTATTCTCTACCAGACGGTCCATGGACAAATTGCGTATTTCATATTGAATTTCCGTAACTGTATTTCCATAATTTTCAATTATTATTTCCAGTTCCCGGTTCTCCGGAAGAAGCGTAATGGAGGATCTGGCCACCGCATTTCCCAGATCCTGGACGTATCCGTGCATAGGATTCACTTTTCTTCCGTCCATAGCAGCATATACCACCGGCAGCTGAGGCTCAGTCATGGAAGCATAGATGGTCTCTTCTTTTTCCATGGTATTCTGAGCACTTATAAAGTAAAATATTAAGGCTGCTATAAAAACCAAAAGCAGCACAATCGTTTTTCTTATTATTTCTTTTTTCATATTTGCCTTTTATCCGAATTAAACTGATTTTCTTTATCCGGCCGGAGCCTGAAAAGAAAACACGCAGTCCCAAATAGTTACATTTCCGCAATCATTTCTATTCTATATAATAACCGTCGAAACTACAAGTTAATCTTTTCATAAATTTTTCGTAACAGTTTAATACGGCAGGAACATTACATTTTTCCGCCATTCTCTCTTCGTTTTAACCGTTCTCAGCCAAAATGCTCTGAAAGCATTTCCCGGCAGAACGCAGACAGCGTCTGATTTGAAATACTCTCAGAGCATTTTTTTATGTTGGCGCGGCGGAACAAAATCCCAGGCGGCACCTGCGGCGGTAGATTTCATTAAGCAGCAGCACTTTAACCATATCGTTCATCCAGGAATTTCCTGGTCTGTGGTACGAACCCCAGCGCTCCTCATTCCAGGAATTTAAATCCTGTGTATAAAGGGAATTTCCACCCGTACAGGAACAGCCCGGCCTTTGTGGCCTGGATGGCGGCCTCCATCCCGGACCCTGGGGCGGCCTCGGACCTGGCGGCATCCCCGGACCCTGAGGCGGTCTCGGACCTGGCGGCATCCCCGGACCCCGGGGCGGTCTCGGACCCTGAGGCGGCCGGCCCGGTCTCATGGGATATCTTCCAAAGCCTATTATTTCCTGGGTTTGAACGGAATCTTTTTCATTCTCTTCCTCCTGGCCCTCGCCTTCCGGCTGGTTTTCTCCTGGTTCAGTCTCAACCCCCAACCGTTTTTCTTCCCTCTTCAGCCACTCCAATTCATTTTCTCTGGGCCAATTCTCCTCTTTCTGCCAAAGGCTTTGAATGTCCATGGTTCTTTCTGCCATAATGCTTCCGCAGATGGAATCACACATCCGGTCAATCATTATCTCCTCCGGATATTGGTCATAGATTGGACTGTTTTGATATTCCATCCGGTCACAAGCCTCAGAAACATACTGTTGAATCATTTTGACTCCTGAGGGGTACATGCTCATAAGATAATCTAAATCATCCATTCCATCGCTCCTCCTTTTCTCTCATTTCATCATATGCCTGAAAAAAGGATTTCGGAACCAGTATTTAAGACTTCAGGCGGCAAAACTTCCCGTTCTGCCGCCTGCTAATCTTTTCCTGCTTTTCTCAATTATTAGATACCAGTTTCAATATGGATCGAGTTCTTAAGACCGTTTAACATAACCCATAGCCTGTTCCAGGGCTTCCTGCTCTTCATTTCCCAGCACAATCTCCGTCTGCCCCATATCCACTTCCTTTACATAGATATAGCAGCCTTCCCGGCTGTGAACGCAGTTTAAAATAAATCCGCTGTTGGTATAATCCAAAAGAGCGATTGCCGTACTCAAATTTCCGCCCATTCCTTTAAATGCATTGTATTTTACAATTCCCAATTTTTGGAATGAAGCCCTGGAATTTCGGTTCAGGGATCTCATCGCATCCTTAGTGGCCCGATCTTCCGCTTTTAAATTCTTAATCTCGTCGATTTGGTCTAAAATAACATCCTCCAGCGATTCCGCATCTTTACCTCTCATAAAATAGTCAAATTTACGGTCCAGTCTGCGGATTTTGCTGAATGCCCACGCGATCAGAATCAAAAGAATGGCAATCAGCACCAGAAATACGATCATTATATATATCGGATCAAATGGAAGCTGATTCAAAATACTATTTTCCATATTTATTCTTTCTCCTTGCAACCTCTGTCTATCGAATGGACTCGATCATCTCTACAATTCGCTCAAGCTCAGCCTCTGAATAGTATTCGATTTCGATTCTTCCTTTATTCTTATCCTTATTATGAATCGTTACCTTCGTGCCCATTACAGTTTTCATCCGCTCCTCCAGATTCTGGTAGATGAAATTAATATTTTTTTCCTGCTTTTTCGGTTTATCCTTCTCCTCCGCTTCTCTTATAAGACGTTTGACCAGCCGTTCTGTTTCCCGAACGCTTAATTTATCTTCCATAATCATCTTTGCCGCTTTCAGCTGCATCTCAGGATCTTCCAGTCCCAGCAATGCCCTTGCGTGGCCGCTGGAAATTACATTTTCAATAACCATATTTTGGATGCCTTCATCCAGCTTTAAAAGCCTCATGGCATTGGTAATGGTTGTCCGATTTTTCGCTACTTTGGCAGCGATTTCTTCTTGTTTCAGTCCGAACTCCTGAATCAGCCTCTGATAAGCCTTGGCTTCTTCAATCGGATTTAAATCCTCTCTCTGAAGGTTTTCAATCAGAGCTACTTCCATGGATTCCTGAGGAGTATACTGCCGAATTACAACGGGAACCTCTTTTAAACCAGCCAGCTTAGCCGCTCTCCACCGCCTCTCACCGGCAATAATCTCATAAAGTCCATCCTTCTTTTGAACCAAAAGAGGCTGGAGGACACCATGCAGCTTAATAGATTCTGCCAGCTCTTCCATCTGTTCCTGATCGAATTTTTTTCTGGGCTGAGATTGATTAGGCTCAATTAACGCTACTTTCACCATCTGTTCACCCGCCGTTCCATCCTCTTGTGCTGTATTTCCCGGGTCAGATGTTCCTTTCTTCCGAGCAGACTCTCTGATTTTATGCTCCTCTTCTTCCCGACTGATTACATCTTCTCCAAAAATCGCCCCCAGGCCTTTTCCTAATCCTTTTTTTGCCATCACAAATCTTCTCCTCTGCTCATCACTTCAGCCGCCAGCATCCGATAACTCTCTGCCCCAGTAGAACGGCTGTCATATTGATTAATAGACATCCCGTGACTTGGCGCTTCTGCCAGTCTCACATTTCTTGGTATAATTGTCTTGTAAATGGTTCGATTTAAGTTGCTTTTTACATTCTCCACTACTTCCAATGACAAATTCGTTCGGGCATCATACATGGTAAATACAACCCCCTCCAGCTCCAGGCTCGGATTCAGTTTTTTCTTTACTAAATCTACAGTCCGAAGAACTTGTCCCAAACCCTCCAAAGCATAATACTCGCACTGGATTGGTACGATTACCGTATCTGCCGCCGTAAGGGCATTGATTGTCAAAATGTTTAAAGATGGAGGACAGTCGATAATAATAAAATCATAGTCATCTCTCACCTCATCCAAATATCCTCTAAGCAGCTTTTCCTTATCGTCAACTTCCTGAAATTCAATCTCGGCTCCTGCCAGATTCATATCTGAGGGAAGAACATCCAGATTCTTCTGTATTTCATAAACACAGCATTGATCAAAAGTACATTCTTCTGTCAGCATATCATATACCGTATTTTCAATATCCTCTCTCTCCAACCCAAGGCCGCTGGTAGCATTGCCCTGAGGATCAAAATCTACCAAAAGTACATGCTGACCCACTTCGGCCAGACAGGCTGAGAGATTGATCGCCGTAGTGGTCTTTCCAACTCCACCCTTTTGATTTGTAATCGCAATAATTCTTGCCATATAAAATTCCTTTCTGAAAGGAGCCTCCCCCAATAACAACAGACTAACCGCAGGAATTTCCAGAAATACCGCCTTCCAGTCTGTTAAATATAGAATGTTTGCAGCTATTCAGGACAGCATGCAAGGACAGGCAAAAGTAGACGTCAAATTTGCCTGCCAACAAAGTGTTTCCTGCCCATATACATTTTTCCATGCTTCGCATCAGAGTTCTCACTCTCGCATTGTACGAAAGAATTATACCATACACATTTGTATTTTCCTATTAGAAATTCGACGAAACTTTATTATTTTTTCCTTAAATGTTTCACGTGAAACATGAAATCCTGCAAAGACATATATACACATACTGGAAATATGTGGAATCTTTCGGAACTCTTGCGCAATTTGTAAATTCTCTTTTGTTGTATAAAGT
>OLRX01002558.1_pt1 | contig 11411 bp, 8 predicted proteins | sample 1672991 | NCBI WGS metagenome assembly OLRX01 (sample SAMEA3136744, study PRJEB25190) | human gut metagenome | biome: human gut; feature: human-associated habitat; material: faeces | place: Austria | collected 2013
CGCTGAGGCTGCAGCTCCCCCTGGTTCTCCAGCTGCTGGCCGGGCAGGTTCTCGTTCATGAAGCGCTTGCCGCGCAGGTTCAGCCAGAGGTAGCCGTTGTTGCCGATGACGCCGCGGCCGTCGGCGCCTGCGCCACCGCCCATGTGGTGGATCATCGGGGCGTGCCACTGCTCGATGGCGGCACCGGCCCAGGCTCCCATCTTGTGGCCCTCACCGACGTTGGTGTAGTTGCCTTCGTCATCAAGGTCGATGCTCAGGATGTTGATGCCGTTTTCCACGCATTCCGGCGCGTAGAACTTCATCATGTCCTCGTTGCCCAGGTAATCGCCCGTGGCCAGAATGACGCTGGGCGCGGTGATCTTGAGGTAGCCGTCGGAGCCGGCGGCCTGGGCGTAGATGCCCGCGACGGCGCCCTCGTCATTCAGGATCAGCTCGACGCCCTTGGTGGAGTAGCGCACCTCGGCGCCGGCGTCCACGGCGGCCTGCAGGTTGTCGGCCATGACGGTGGCCAGGCTGGAAAAGCCGACGGAAGTGGGATAGCAGGGCAGGTCCTCTTTGGTGTAGTCGTAGGTCTCCGGCACCGGGTACATGTAGGGGAACATATAGTTGGCCTGGGCGTCCGTCGGAATCTCGGCGTAGCTTTCAGGCGCCATGTACAGGTTCTTGCTGGCGCCGACGAACCAGTCGAGCGCAGCGCCGGACTCATCGTAGTAACGGCTGATGATGCTCTGGCTCACGTGGTGGCTGCACTCCTCCATGTGCATGTTCACGACCATCTTCTTATCGAGGAAGCCGTCGCCGCGGCCCCACTGGGCCTGGGTCTGGCCGCCGAAGATGGCCATGTCGCTGGCCACGCTGTTAAGGTGCGAGGAAGACTCCAGGCACACCACCTTCGCGCCAGCCTCGGCCGCGGCGCCGCCGGCACGCCGGCCGCGCCCAGGCCCACCACGACCACGTCGGCCGTCAGCTCTTCTTCCACCTGATCGTCGCTGATTGCGGGCGCCTCGCCGAGCCAGGGCAGCGTGCCCGTGCCGTCGAAGCCGACGGTGGAATTGGCTGCGCCCGTGGCGCCAAGCGTCTCGCCCGCGCTGCTCGAAGAGGCGGCCGGCGCGGCCGATTGCGGCGCGCAGCCGGCGAGTCCGGCCCCCGCGATGGCGGCGCTGACGAGCGCGGCTCCGGAGAGGAAATTGCGGCGAGTGACGTTCATTTCAGACATGAGAACCTCCCTGTTTCCCGTGGGGCGCTTCCGTGCTGCCCCGTGGCGTCCCCGGCGGTTCCGGGGGCGTTTCTTCGTCGGCGCCGTGGCCGACCTGTTGGGGCTATCATGGCCCGTGCGGCGGCGGTGCGCATCAACCGCCGGGGTCGAATCGGGGTCGAATGCGAGCCGCAACGGCGCTTCTTCGACGGGTGGAAAAGGCGAAATCACGGTTGAATGAGCGGCAAAACCCCAGGTGGAGTATCGTCCGTTAGGGTTGAATGGCCGTTTGTGCCCGGTATTTCGACGGGGCCGCGCCCAGGCGGTCTTTCTTGTGCCATAATGCCCCTGGAAGGGAGGATCGTGACCAAACGCAACGCCATAGGGATACGTCCGGAGCATATCCGCTTTGCGGTGGGCTACGGAAGCGTCAGCGCCTGGGGCGTTATGATGCTCTATGTGCCGTGGGCCGCGTCGCCCGGCTTCTCGTTGCAGGCGCTTCTGTCCATGGTGCCCGGGCTCGTTGTGTGCCTGGCATGCCTGCTTCTCTTCCGGCAGCACCTGTCGCTTTCGGGACGCACGCCGCTTGTGGCCGGGGCGGCTCTTCTTACGAGCTTGGGGACCCTTGCGTGTACCTATCCGACCCTGGCCGCCATACCGGGCGCTTTTGTGACAGGCATGGCACTTTCGGGTGGGTTCGCCATCTTGCTCATCATGGCGTGGTTCGACGCCTTCGCGCATATTGGCCCGCGCGGCATCATCGTTCTCTCCGGCTGCAGCATCGTCGTGACGGCACTGGGAAGCTGGTTCTTCGTCCAATGCGACGACGCCTTGGCCAGTGTGCTCACCTCGCTTCTGCCCATGCTGTCCTTCGTGCTTCTGCCTTTGGCGTCTGCGAAGGCACCGAAGAGCGGGGAAGGGGAGGAGACGCCAGGGGCCTTGCAAGGTAGCGCGACGGCCGTTGATCGGGAAGAAGAGCGCGGGGAGCGTGCCCCCGAGCGCTTGCTGGTGCGAACGCCGGGACTTGCCGATGTGCTGTCGGCGGCGGTGCCCCTGCGCACGCTGGCCGGCTTCGCTATCACCTTCTTCGTGCTCAGCTCCATTACTACCATTGTCGTCGGTCGCGATAATCTCTCGCAGCTCGGTGCGCCTTCGCTCGTCATTCCGCTGGCAGCGGCGCTCTTCTTCGTGGCCAGCGGCTTTTTCGCCCGCGGGAAGATCGATCCCTCCATTCTCTACAAAGTGCTGCTGTGCGCGTCTGCGGCCTTCGTTTTCTTTTCGTTCTACCTGGGGGATGTCAACGGCGCGCTCACGCTGCACGCCCACAACATCATCGAGGCCATGGCCTGGGTCGTGCTGGCCTTGGGTGCGAAGAAGACGCCGGTGGCGCCGCATCTGGTCTTTGCCGTGGGCTGGATTGCCGAATGCGTCGGCAAGACGCTGGGCCAGCTGGTGGCGCCTTTGCTCGCCGGCGACCCGCTCGTGCTTATGGCCGTCGTCGTCATGCTGGTGCTTTTGGGCGTCGGCTTCGCCTTCAGCGAGGGCTACAACCTGCTTGACATCGATGACGAAGAGGGGAAGGCCGAAGCCCTCGCAGCCGAGCGTGTCGAGGCTGCCGAAGGCGCGAGTGCGAACGCTCGCCGCGAGGCCCTTCCCGTCGCGGTCGGGGAGGACGGAGCTCCTGCGGCTGTATCCGAAACAGCAGCTTCTCTCCCGTGTCGTTCCGAGCGCAGCGTCGCAGGCGCGGAGTCGAGGGATCGTCCCGCTGACGGCGAGGGCATCGGCGAGCATTCTTGCGGTGAGCGCCCGGATCTCTACGCCGCCTTCTGCGCCGAGTACGACCTCTCGCCCCGCGAAAGTGAGGTCTTCCGCCTGTGGGTCACGGGCCACGGTCTGAAGTACATCCAGAACGCGCTGTTCGTCTCGGAGTCCACGGTGAAGTCGCACCTGCGCAGCATTTACCGCAAATGCGACACCCACAACCGCGACGAGATCATCGCCCTCTTCGAACGCGAGGCCCCGGAGCTTGTTTGATGCGGGAATCGAGCGGGACAGGAACGCCCGTATTGAATTTTTCCAAAATCTTCCGACAAAACGCCTTCTCCAATCGTGTTAGGGAAAAGGGAAGGAGAAGCCGTGGCCGCGCAAACCGACATAGAAGCTGTGTACCGTCGCCACATTGGGACGGTGTACCGGCTGTGCTACTCCTTTCTAGGAAGCGCCGCCGAGGCCGAGGACGCCGCCCAAGCGGTGTTCCTCTCGCTGGTGGAACACCCCCGCGCGTTCAACGACGCCGAACATGAGAAGGCGTGGCTGATCACCTGCGCGCAGAACCGCTGCCGCGACGTGCTGCGAAGCGCCCGGCTGAGCCGCCGGGGCGAGATGCCCGACGAGGTCCCCGATGAGCGCCGCAGCTATGTCGGCGATGCCTTCGAGGCCGTGCTGGCCCTTCCCGAGAAATACAAGACCTGCGTGTACCTGCACTACTACGAAGGGTACAAGACCGCCGAGATCGCCACGATGACCGACACGCCGGCCTCCACGGTGCGCAGCCATCTGAGCGAGGCCCGCGCGCTTCTGCGGTCGATGCTGGGGAAGGAGTAACCATGGCGCAGTTCGACGAATACGGTTGCGAGGACGATCTTGGTCGCGCCGTTCGGGCGGCCTATGAGGCGATGGGGCCCGCAAAGGAGGCCCAGGAGCGGATGCTCACAGGCCTTCGGGCGGCGGTTGGGCAGGCAGAAGGCGCGCAAGAGAAAGGCGCGCAAGAGGAAGGCGCCTGTGTGGAAGGCGCTCGTGTCCGAGCCGCGCAAGCGAAGGCCGCGCCGGCGAAGGTCGCTTCAAAGCGGGGCGCCGTGGCGGATGATGCTCCGCGCCGGCTGCGTGCGCTGCCCTGGTGGGCACGGGTGGCGTTGCCGGCGGCGGCTTGCCTCGCGCTCGTGGCGGGAGTAGGCGTGCTCTATGTCCAGGGCGTTGAAGGTGCATCTGTGGGTTCGGACATGGGCGAGGCCGATCTTCTTGTTGGCGATGCGCAGGGGCAGATGGAAAGTGAGGCATCGGGCATTGTCGGCGCGATGGAAGCTCCCGAAGGCTCGGCCAATGCGGCTGGCGTGGATGGCTGCGCGCCCGCGCCCGGTTGCTACGGCGAGGGCTACACCGACGCCGGCGAGCCCGATTTCGTGAGCGCTGCCGAGCAGCCGCTTTCCACGCTTTCTGCCGATGCGGACACGGCCTCCTATGCCAACCTGCGCCGCCTCGTGAGGTCGGGCGCCGGTTTGGGAACGATTGATCCGGGCGCCGTGCGCATCGAGGAGATGCTGAACTACTTCGACTACGACTACGCTGCGCCCGCAGAGGGCGAGGATTTCGCGCTGACCGCCCGCGCCGGGGCGTGCCCCTGGAACGCCGAAAGCGAGCTGGTCGTGCTCGGGCTTACGGTAGGGCAGGCGGTCACGGAGGCACCGCCGACGAATCTCGTGCTGCTGGTGGATGTGTCGGGTTCCATGGGGGACGCCGAGAAGCTTCCGCTTCTGAAGGAGTCCATGGCGCGTATCGTGAAAGGGCTGCGGGCGGAGGATCGGGTCTCGATCGTCACCTACTCCGGCGTGGAAGAGGCGGTGCTCAAGGGGGCTTCCGGCGATGATGCCGAAGCCATCCTCGGCGCTATCAACGGTCTTGAGGCGGCTGGTTCCACCAACGGCGAGGCGGGGCTTTCCATGGCCTACCGCGTGGCCGAGGAGACGCACATCGAGGGGGGCGTGAACCGCATCGTCATGGCCTCGGACGGCGATTTGAACGTGGGCATCTCCTCCGAGGACGAGCTGAACGCCTTCGTCAGCGAGAAGCGCGGCCAGGGTACCTATCTCTCGGTGCTGGGCTTCGGCTCGGGTAACTACCAGGATGCCAAGATGGAAACGCTGGCCGATCACGGCAATGGCTCGTACCATTACATCGATTCCGCCGACGAGGCAGCCCGCGTCTACGAGCGTTTTCTGGCCGCCGGGGCGGTTCCTGTGGCCGACGATGTGAAGCTGCAAGTGGAATTCGATCCGCGGATGGTGGAAAGCTACCGGCTCATCGGCTACGCAAACCGCACCATGGCCGATGAGGACTTCCGCAACGACGGGGCCGACGCGGGAGAATTGTGCGCTGGCGCCGAGCTGACCGTCGCCTATGAGGTAGTGCTCACCGACGAGGGACGACGTCGCGAAGGGGATGAGCCGTGGCTCACGTGCGCGGTGCGCTACCAGCCGGCCGGCGAGCGAGCGGGGGAGGCGCCGGCAGAGCAGCGGTTCGCTGTGGGCCGCGAGAGCTGGTTTGCCGAGCCCGGCGACGACTGGTCGTTGGCCGCGGCGGTCGTCGAGTTCGGCATGCTCGCCCGGGACTCCGAGTTCGTCGGCACGGCCACGGCCGATGACGCGGCCGCGCTAGCCGAAAGCTCCGCGAGCTCACTGGATACCACCGACCGTGCCGCCCGCCGCGAGCTGGCCGACCTCATCCGCCAAGCATCCCGCAATGCCGCCTTCGATGGCGTCGTTGCTGCTAGCTGAGGGCCCTCGTTGGAGGATTCCTGCTAAATTATGCTTCTGCCTCGAGGGAGCTACTTGTCCGCTGCCAAGGCGTACCTACTCGTAGCCCATGGCGGCCAGTTGATCCTCATTGAGGCCGAAGTAGTGGCCCAGCTCGTGGATGATGGTCTTGCCGACCTCTTCTACGATTTCCTCGCGGCTGTCGAAGCAGCGCTCGTGGGGGCCTTTGAAGACGGTGATGACGTCGGGGATATCGTCGTCGTAGCCGTTGGCCCGTTCCACGATGGAAAGCCCGTCGAACAACCCTAAAAGGTCGTCGAATTCATCTTCGCCTTCCGCATCCCGCATCTCCGCGCCCCATTCCTCGTCGTGTCCCAAATGGTAGGCGCTCGGCTCCTCTTCCCATACGATGGCCACGTTCCGCAATGCTTCCATGAACTGCTCGGGCATCGCATCGAGCGCCTCGGCGACGGCGACTTCGAATTCCTCATCGGTCATGCGATACATGGGAACCTCCACGTGGTTGGACACTGTTCGCGTCAAATGGTGACAGTGTGCGCGATTGCAATTATTGTAGTGTAGCAGCTGTCACTTCCTTGGCGTACGCTGCGTCTTAGCTCTATGGGGAATTCGACATATCTCGGCACTCCTATGCCAGGATCACAGGTTTGGTATTGCGCGGGGCGCAGCGCTGGCGAGATCGGAGGTTTGGTACCGCGCTGCGGGAAAATACTGGCGAAATCGTGCGTCTGGTATCTTTTCGTGGCAAGATCGTAAGTTTGGTACCCGCTCTTGGGCGAATCTCGAGGTTTGGCACCTGCGAAAGCCGCGCGAGAGAATCGCGACCAGGCATTTCTTCGGGCGCAAGGAACCAAATCGCCGAAGTTGGCAGAAATCAGGGAACCAAACTTCGATTTCTGCCAGGGCCACGCCTCCAGAGGAACCAAACGGCCTGATTTGCCAAAGTTGCCGTCATCGTCGGGCGTCGTTGAAGTATTTGTGCGAAACACGGCGCGGTGAGGGGGTTTGTGTTACCATTGCCCGCGCATTCAAAGGCGCGCGGAGGGTCCGGGCGCACTGCTCGTCGGAAGTGACGCGCCGACGGCAATTATCGACAGGCAAGGCGACCCCTTGCCCGACCTTATGGAGGAATTGCATGAAGATTCTGGGCATGGGAGTTCCCGAGCTCCTCATCATCCTGGTCGTTATCCTGCTCATCTTCGGCCCGAAGAACCTGCCCAAACTCGGCAGCGCGCTCGGCAAGACGGTGAAGAACCTGCGCGAGGGCATGGGCGCCGGCGAAAAGGACGTCGAGGAAGCCGCCGACGACGAGGAAGTCGTCGAAGTGGTGGAAGAGGTCGTGGAAGAGCCTGCTGCCGCTCCGAAGAAGACGGTGAAGAAGGTCGTCAAGAAGAAGGCCGAGTAACCTCGCTCCTTCGACAACATCAGGTAAGAACGGTGGTGCGCCCGCTGCGTTAGGCGGGCGCACCACCGATGTATAAGAGAGAAAACAGGAATCATCATGGCTAACGACAACTACGTGCTGACCGAAGAAGGCAAGAAGAAGCTCGAGGAGGAGCTGCACTACCTCGAGAACGAGAAGCGCGCCGAAATCGGCGAGCGCATCAAGGTCGCTCGCGAGTTCGGCGACATCTCCGAGAACTCCGAGTACGACGACGCCAAAAACGAGCAGGGCATGATGGAGGCGCGCATCGCCGAGATCAGCCGCATCCTCTCCGAGGCCACCGTCGTGAACGCGCCGAAGCGCTCGAGTAAGGTGAACATCGGTTCCACGGTGACCGTGGACATGAACGGCCGCGAGCGCGTGTTCACCATCGTGGGCGGCGCCGAGTCCGACGCCCACGAGGGCAAGATCTCCAACGAGTCGCCGGTGGGTCAGGCGCTGCTCGGCTGCAAGAAGGGCGACGAAGTGACGACGACCGGCCCCACCGGCCGCGACATCAAGCTGACCGTTATCAAGATCGAGCACTAGGAGACCGGAATGGCCGAAGCGGTAGAAATCATCGAAGACGATCCCATCGAGGTGCGCCGCGCCAAGCGCGAGGCGCTGATTGCCGCGGGCATCGATCCCTATGGGCACTCGGTCAAGCGCAGCCATTCGGTAGGCGAGCTGAACGAGAAGTACGCGCACTTGGAGGACGGCGAGTCCACCGAGGATGAGGTGCTCATCGCCGGCCGTGTCATGGCCAAGCGCGTCCAGGGCAAGATCGCGTTTCTGGAGCTGCGCGAGTCCGGCTGCGACATTCAGCTGTTCTGCCGCATCAATGCGCTTGGCGAGGAGGCCTTCGCGGCGCTGTGCGATTTGGACGTGGGCGACTGGATTGCCGTGCATGGCACCATGATGCGCACGAAGCGCGGGCAGCTGTCCGTGGCGGTGGATTCCTTCGAGCTGATGAGCAAGTCGCTGCGACCTCTGCCTGAGAAGTTCCACGGCCTGACGGACAAGGAGACCCGCTATCGCCAGCGCTACGTGGATCTCGTCATGAACCCCGAGGTGCGCACCACCTTCGAGCGCCGTTTCAAGATCGTCTCGGCTATCCGCCGCTACATGGAGGGCCAGGGCTACTACGAGGTGGAGACGCCGTTTCTGCATGCCATCATCGGCGGGGCGAACGCGAAGCCCTTCATCACGCACTTCAACGCGCTCGATCGCGACTACTACCTGCGCATCGCCACGGAGCTGCCGCTGAAGCGTCTGCTCGTGGGCGGTTTCGAGAAGGTGTTCGAGATCGGTCGCCAGTTCCGCAACGAGGGCATGGATCCGTACCACAACCCCGAGTTCACCACCATGGAGGCCTACGAGGCCTTCGGCGACCTCGACTCCATGATGGATCTCACCGAGGGCTGCATCAAGGCCGCGGCCGAGGCGGCCTGCGGCACCCTTAAGATCGAGTACCAGGGAACGCCGGTGGATCTGTCCGGCGACTGGCGCCGCGCCTCCATGATGGAGCTGGCCAGCGAACATGCCGGCGAGGAGGTGTCCTTCGACCGCAGCCGCGAGGAGCTGGTGACCATCCTGGAGAAAAACGGCGGCCATGCCGAGGCGGCCTGGGGCAAGGGCAAGCTCATCTCCGAGATCTTCGAGGCCGTGGCGGAGGAGAAGCTCATCCAGCCCACCTTCGTCATCGACCATCCGCTGGAGATCTCGCCCCTGGCGAAGAAGCATCCGGAGAACCCCGAGCTCACCCAGCGCTTCGAGCTGTTCATCCTGGGCCACGAGTACGGCAACGCCTTCACCGAGCTGAACGACCCGGTGGATCAGGCCGAGCGCTTCCGCGCCCAGGTGGCGGCCAAGGATATGGGCGACGACGAGGCCATGGGCTTCGACGCCGACTACATCCGCGCGCTGGAGTACGGCATGCCGCCGGCCGGTGGCGTGGGCATCGGCATCGACCGCTTGGTCATGTTGCTCACCGATGCGCCGTCCATTCGCGACGTGCTGCTGTTTCCCCACATGAAGGACGAGGTGCTCGGGGACGGGAAGCCGGTGTGCGCGACTGGGAAGGCGCCGGCCGAGGGTGCGCCGGCTGCAACTTGCGCGGCTGAGGCCGCCATTGCCGAGACGGCCGAGCCCTCCGAGCCTATCGACTTCTCCAACGTCGTCATCGAACCCCTCTTCAAGGACGAGGTGGACTTCGACACCTTCAGCAAGTCGGACTTCCGTGCCGTGAAGGTGAAGGAGTGCATCGCGGTGCCGAAGTCGAAGAAGCTGCTGCAGTTCACCTTGGACGACGGCACGGGTACCGATCGCACCATCCTGTCGGGCATCCACGCCTACTATGAGCCCGAAGAGCTCGTGGGTAAGACGCTCATCGCCATCACCAACTTGCCGCCGCGCAAGATGATGGGCGTGGCCTCCGAGGGCATGCTCATGTCCGCGATTCACGAGGTGCCCGGCGACGACGGCGAGCCCGAGGAGCGTCTGAACCTCCTCATGGTAGACGACCGCATCCCCGCCGGCGCCAAGCTGTACTAGGCGCTTGCGCTGACGACTCCAGGACGGCCCCCTTCGCAGCTGCGGCGAAGGGGGCCGTCCTTTGTATCCAGCTTCTTGACGGCTGGTGAATGACGACGCGTTGTGGGGCGCCCTCTGCTTAGAATGGGAGGGGAGAGGAGGTGCCCCATGAGCGCCACGGATGACGACCAGCAATGCGACGAAGACGACGAGCGCGCCGCCCGCGAGCGGCGAGAGCGCCGCGAGGAGCGCCGGCGGCGCAAGGAGCGCACGCGCCGCGAGGGCCTGCGTCGGCGCTTGGGCGACTCCTCCGCGTTCAAACGCGAGACCTTCTACGCTCTGGAGAACCTGAATCGGGCGAACTGGCCGGCGAAGATCGTCGGAGGTGCGCTGTTCGCGCTCATCCTCCTGAATGCGGTGGTGGTGTTCGTCTCCGCTCAGCCGGGGCTCGATCCGGTGGCGGCCAATATCATCCAGGGCTTCTACCGGTTCTCGACTGTGTGCTTCTTCGTGGAGTATATCGCTCGTATCTGGATTGCCGATTTGGCCTACGGTAACTGCACGCCGGCTCGTGCGCGGCTGCGCTATATCTTCTCGCCGTGGGGTATCATCGACCTCTTGTCCTTCGGGCCGAATATGGCGGCATGGTTTTTGCCCGTCACGCCCGCGTTGCAGAACGTCATCAGCGTGGTGCGGTTGGTGCGCCTGATAAAGATCTCTCGCTACATGCGGGGTCTGCGCACCATCGGCCGCGTCATTTCGAAACACTATCACGAGATCGTAGCATCGTTTCTGGTCATCGCCATGCTCGTGGTAGTGGCCAGTGTCGTGATGTACGAGATCGAGCATCCGGCCCAGCCCGACAAGTTCAACAACCTTTTGTCCGGCATCTACTGGGCCGTGACCACGGTGACCGGTACCGGCTACGGCGATTTGGTGCCCATTACACCGGCGGGGCGCATCGTGGGCTCGGTCATCATGTTCCTCTCGGTGGCGCTCGTGGCCATTCCCGGCGGCATCTTCTCGGCCGGTTTCGTGGCCGAGTTCCAAAACGCCAACCTGCGCAAGATCGAGCGCGACGTCCGCCGCGAGGACGCCCGTCAAGACAACCGCGACGAGGAGGAGCGCGCCGCCGACGAAGAGGCCGAGCATGACACGCCTCCTCCCTCACAACGTGCCCACAAATGAGGGGTTTCCGGGATCCAGGTTTAGCAATTCAAGATAGGGAGTGCTAAACTGCACGGGAACTATTTACCGTGCCCGACGTGTCAGTTTTGCCAGAGAGAAAGCATTCGCAGAAGGGCACCAACCCAAGGAACGAGGCAACCATGTCATTCGAGAAATTCACGGACAAGGCGCGCAAAGTGCTTGTCCTGGCTCAGGATGAGGCGCGCTCGCTTCACCAGCCCTACGTGGGCACCGAGCATATCCTGCTCGGCCTCATCCAGGAGAAGGACGGTCTTGCCGCCCAGGCGCTCGACCGCTTGAACGTCAGCTACGACGGCGTCGTTCAGGCCATCCGCCAGGTGGTCACCATCGACGAGGACACCGACGTCTCCGGGCATCTCTCCTTCACGCCGCGCGTCAAGCGCGTGCTGGAGAACTCGCTGCGCGAGGCCATGCAGATGGGGCAGTCCTACATCTCCACGGAGCACTTGCTGCTCGGCATCGTGCGCGAGGGCGACGGCACCGCGCTCGAGGTGCTCACGCG
>OLRX01002567.1_pt1 | contig 11388 bp, 8 predicted proteins | sample 1672991 | NCBI WGS metagenome assembly OLRX01 (sample SAMEA3136744, study PRJEB25190) | human gut metagenome | biome: human gut; feature: human-associated habitat; material: faeces | place: Austria | collected 2013
ACTGTGATGCTGCAGCATTTCGGGAAGAATGCCGGCAGGCAATCAGATGCCTGCAGGAACTTTACCCGGAGTTGCAGGATTTTCGCAGGGAATTTTACAAGCATCTCTGTGTGCTCAGCGATGTACTGATCGAAAGTCAGAAGCAGGTGGAACGAGGGTCACTTGTCTCTTTTCAGGAGATGGAAAAATGTCAGAGCATAGAAGCAGTACAGGCCTATGGGGAAAGCGTTCTGTCTGATATCAGCAAGCATCTGACCGCAGACCAGACCGGAAGCAAACACAGAGTTATCCTGGAGCTTCTTACTTATCTGGATGAGCATTATGATCAGGATATCGGACTTAGTGAGCTTGCAGACAGAGCCGGAATGAGCACGGCTTACTTAAGTGTTCTTTTTAAAACAGAGGTTGGCACATCTTATGTGAAATATCTGACGGATCTTCGCATAAAAAAGGCGAAGAAGCTGTTGCAGGATGGATATAAGGTTAATGAAGTCAGTGAAATGGTGGGATATAATAATTACAGATATTTCTGTGATATTTTTAAAAAACACGAGGGCATGACTCCCAATGAGTATAAGGGAAACGTGTGGAAAGCAGAATGATAAAAACAGGATTTGCAAAAATGCACATATTCAAATTGCTGAATATGTGCATTTTATATATTTGGCACAATTGAATGCCTGAACAGGTAGAATTTTTTATAAAAAACAGTCTAAAAAAACTGTACATTACCAAAAAAATTAGGCACTGGTAAAAAAACAGAACAATGGTATTATATAACCATAAGATATTTCCCGGGGATACAAAGAAACAAATTAAACGTGACCGAAAAGTAAATGGCTATCAAGAGTAAATTATAACAAAGTTCAATAATTTTGAAAATTCTGGAGGAATTTATAATGAAAAAGAGAGCATTAGCTATTTTAATGGCAGCATTAACAGCAAGCACCATGTTTGCAGTTCCTACATTTGCAGCAGATTACTCAGGAGAGGATCCGCAGCTTGAGAAAAACATCAAAATCCTTACCATCTGGGCAGAAGATAATGACAATGGTATGCTGTTAAACAAAATCTGCGAAGACTATCAGAAAAATGTAAACCCGAATTTTACATGGGAATATGAGATGGTTGCTTCTGACAACCTTCAGCAGAAAATTGCTACACTTGCAGCATCCAATGATCTTCCGGATCTGTTCGCTTACGAAGCAGGTGCTCCGCTCAGCGTTCTCATCGATTCCGGAAAGGTTAAAAATATTACAGAAGCTGTTGACGAGATCGGAACAGCAGATTATTTAAACAGCGGTGCTGTTGAGCTTCTGAAAGGATTATCCGGAACAGATGATCTTTATGATCTTCCTCTTGGACTGAACGTAGAAGGCTTCTGGTACAACAAAGCCCTGTTCGAGCAGGCAGGATGCGAAGTTCCTACTACATGGGATGAGTTTGAAGAGGTTCTTCAGAAACTTTCCGATGCAGGTATCCAGCCTCTTACAACCGGCGGATCTGACAAATGGGGTGCAACCCGTCTGATCAATGCATACGCAGTAAGAACCGCAGGAAACGACATTATGACAAAAGCAGCTGACGGCGAAGTTCCTTATACAGATGAGAAGCTTGTTGCAGCAGCTGATAAGATTGCAGAGTGGGCAGAGAAAGGATACTTCGGAGAAGGTATCACAACAGTTGATATGAACACAGCTGGTTCCATGCTGATGAGTGGAAAAGCAGCCATCTTCTACAATGGTTCCTGGTTTACACAGAACCTGACTGATGATTCCCAGAACCCGGCAGGCGAGGACGGAATCGGATTCTTCAACATTCCGGTTGCAGATGAGTCCATCAGCTCCGCTACTTCTTACTCTATGAACTGTGGTAACATTCTTGCACTTGACAATGACAAATATGATGAGGCTACTGGCTGGTTCCTGAAATACTTCATGGAGAACATCGGAAACGTAGCTATGGAAGATCAGGGAACTGTTAAAGGCTACACATATGATGTTGCAGCAGATGATATGGATAACTACACCAAGCTTGTTCTTGACGAGATTGACAAATCCACAGAAGGATTTGCATGGTGGGAAGCAAAAATGCCTAGCGAAATCTCCAAGACAGCTCAGGAAAATGTACAGCCTCTGTTAAACGGCGAAATGACTGGCGAAGAATATATGCAGTCCATCCAGGATGTATATGACATGCAGTAAGTAACAGCTTTGGCAATATAAGCTTTGAACTTCAAATGGGAGTGTTTGCCAGCAGACACTCCCGTTTTTGTTGAAAAAATTCGAAATTTTAATGGTTTTTGACACAGAAAGGAAGGAATTTTATGAATAAGGTATTAGGTAATAAGAAAGCGATATCCCTTTTCGTAGTTCCGGCACTGATTATTTACACCATTATTGTAATGGTACCGGTTATCTGGTCGTTGTATTATTCGTTCTTCAGCGGCAGCCCGGGACTTCAGTGGGAATTTGCCGGATTTGACAATTATGCAAGACTTTTCAGAGACAAGAACTTCTTAAATGCATTGACAGTAAACTGTAAATATGTATTGGTAGTAACCGTTGGTCAGGTTGGAATGGGACTTTTACTTTCCCTGATGTTTAAATTCTGGCTGAGAAGATGCAAAACTATCGTAAGAACTCTGGTTTTCTTCCCGGTAGTACTTCCTACTGTTGCAGTAGGTCAGCTGTTTGCAAAGATCTATGAGATTCAGCCAAATTATGGTCTGTTAAACTCATTGCTTGACTCTCTTGGTTTTACGAACCTTGTTCAGCCATGGATCGGCCAGTCCAGCACAGCTCTCTGGGCATTGTGCGTAATGGATATCTGGGTAGCCATGGGATTCTATTCCGTAATTTTCTATGGAGCACTCCTTGATATCTCTGATGATATTCTGGAAGCAGCCAGAATCGACGGCTGCGGCGGATGGCAGTTGTTTAAAAACATTCTTCTTCCGCTTCTTCGTCCAATGGTAATTACCAGCCTTGTATTCAGCTTCTCCGGAACTGTAAAAATGTTCGAGTCTGCTATGGCTCTTACAAAGGGCGGACCTGGAAGTGCAACCAAGTCACTGTCCATGTATATGTATGACGTTGCATTTACTTATAATAAGGTTGGTTACGCCAGCGTTATCGCAATCGTGATCTTCCTGATCTGTGTAGTTGGATCTCTTGTTATCAACAGATTTGATGTGAAAGACTGAAAGGAGGAAATATTATGAAAAAAGTAAAAGCAGCTTTTCGAGGAATTGTAATTTTCCTTCTTTGCGTAATTGAGATCTATCCGTTATTCTGGATGCTTACTGCATCCTTCAAGAAACAGGCTGAGTGGAGTGAGAAGCCAGCTTATGCGTTAAATGATGGCTTTTATTTCCAGAACTATTCTGATGCATGGACAAGGGGACATATGTCCACCTTCTTTAAGAACAGTTTGATCACTACATTAGTAGCACTTGTATTTATTGTATTTTTCTCAGTAACTGTAGGATTTGCTGTAACAAAGATGAAATGGAAATTCAGAAATGCAGTTGCACAGTATTTCCGTTTCGGTATCATGATTCCGGTAGCAATTGCTTTGATCCCGCTGTTCCAGATTTACAGCAGATCAAACCTGTTAAATACCAGAACATGTCTGATCATTACGTACATAGCATTTGGTCTGTCGCTGTCCATTTATCTGGTTCAGGGATATCTTCGTTCCTTCCCGGATGATATTATGGAGGCAGCTGTTATTGATGGCTGCGGTATTTACAGACTGATGTGGCATATTGTAACACCACTTATGAAGAACTCTATTGTAACCGTACTGGTTCTTCAGTTCTTCTTTAAATGGAACGACCTTCTGTTTTCCATGACATTCATCAGTGATTCTGCACTGAAGACTGTTCAGACAGGACTTCTGTACTTCTCTGATGAGTTTGGATCCAAGAACTGGGGTGCAATTTTCGCTTCTGTATCCATGAGTGTATTCCCACTTCTGATTCTGTACATGGCACTGAATAAGAAACTGATGGAAGGTATGACAGCCGGAGCTGTAAAGGGTTGATTTTATGGAAGATAAAAGGACAGAGCAGTATAGACAGGAATTAAAAGAATTTGTAATGTCTCATACGGAGGATGTGCTTAAGAATCCGCGAAGCTTTATCCGTTACCCGTTTATTGATCCGGGCTCTGTTTACGATGGAAATGTATGGGACTGGGATACCTACTGGTCCGTATATGGCTTTCTGAATCTGGCGGATTCCTACCAGGATCCGTCTGTGAAGCCAAGAATTATAGAGCATGCACAGGGAAATATCCGCAATTTCTTCGACCATCAGCTGGAAGATGGATATATTCCCATGATGATCGAGGTGGCAGACTGGCCGGAGCCTTATCTGAATATGAGGCATAAGGAAGGCAAGATTATGAATATGCATAAGCCCTTTCTTTGCAGTCAGATGTGCCTGATCAGTGATTATACTGGTGATTATGCCTGGACGGAAGAATTTCTTTCAGGCGTGGCGAAGTATTTTGAATGTTATGATCACTATTATTTTCATGAAAACAGCGGACTGTATGTATGGCAGGATGATATTATGATCGGTATGGACAATGATCCGGCTACTTTTGGCCGTCCGTCATTTTCCACTGCCAATATTTATCTGAACAGCTTTATGTGTGTAGAACTGGAAGCTGGTGCCAGATTATACAGACAGTTTGGCAAGGAGGAAGCGGCAAAGAGACTTCTGGATAAGCGTGAGGCACTGATTGGTGCTATTCAGCAGGAATGCTGGGACAAACGTGATCGTTTCTTCTACTCGGTTGATGTGGATATTAAGACAAGGAAATACGACTGGTTCCACCAGGGACTAGGAGTCTTCTGGAAGACATTGCCCATCAAAGTACGTGTATGGTCTGGCTTTATTCCCATGTATGCAGGAATTGCTACAAAAGAGCAGGCGGCAGACATGGTGAAACATATTTTTGATCCCGATACCTTTGGTTCTGACTTTGGTCTGACCACGCTTTCAAAGGATGAAAAAATGTTTGACCTGTCTGTTACCAATAATCCGTCCAACTGGCTTGGCCCGATCTGGCTGGTTGCAAACTATGTGGTATTCCGCGGACTTTTGAACTACGGATACCGCATGGAGGCGGAAATTATGTATAAGCGCACCATGCGCCTTCTGGGAGAGGACCTGGAGAAAACAGGATGTCTTCATGAGTATTACAATCCATTTAATGGAGAACCGGTTATGAATGGTGGCTTTATTAACTGGAATATACTGGCATTGAATATGGCAGATGAGCTGGAAGGAAAGAAACCAATGTGTCTGCCAGAATTGCTGGAAAAACAGGCAGAAAAGCAATCGTTATAATAAGATTTTTTCTGCTGTGAGGTAAGTAAATACAGGAAAAGGATTGCAGAATACGTGGAATTTTGCAGTCCTTTTTTGGTTTGACCGGTAAAAAACATCTTTCTGAAATAAAGTGTGTACAAAAAAATTCAGAAAGCTTATACTTAGAATGTGTTTTAAGTTTATTTTGTAAAATGAAACAGATAAAGGAGCAAAAACATGATTCAGAACCCGATTCTTCCGGGATTTTGCCCGGATCCAAGTATTATACGTGTTGGAGAAGATTATTATATTGCAAATTCAAGCTTTGAATGGTGGCCTGGTGTGAAAATCTATCATTCCAAAGATCTGAAGCATTATGAACAACTGCCATCGCCGCTGAACAGAATGAGCCAGCTTAATATGGTTGGTGAGGGTGATTCCTGTGGCGTATGGGCGCCGGATATTTCCTGGGACGGGGAATACTTCTGGCTGATTTATACGGACGTGAAAACCCGTACCGGAGGACTTTTTAATACCCATAATTATCTTGTAAAATCAAAGGACATCCGTGGCGGCTGGTCTGAGACGGTTTATCTGAATAGCTCAGGTTTTGACCCATCTGTATTTCATGATACAGATGGCAAAATGTATATTGTGAATATGATCAACAATTTCAAGGGAATTCTGGTTCAGGAGTATGACCCTGAGAAGGAATGTCTGGTGGGAGAGGCGAAGAATGTTTTCCCGGGAACCGGACGCGGCTATACAGAAGGTCCACATATTTACCATATTGGAGAATATTATTATCTGCTGATGGCAGAAGGTGGAACCGGATATGAGCATATGGTAACTATGGCGAGATCCCGTTCCATCTGGGGACCATACGAGGAAGATCCAGGCAATCCGGTACTTACCTCTGATGTGGATAATCCAGAGAAACTGCAGAAATGCGGACATGCAGATCTTGTATGCACTCAAAACGGGGAGTGGTACATGGTACATCTTTGCGGCAGACCGCCGAAGGGCAGCAGACAGTGCGTGCTTGGCCGCGAAACCGCAATTCAGAAGATGGTATGGAACGAAGAGGGCTGGCTAAGGTTGGCCTGCGGCGGAAGATTTGGACAGTGGGAGACAGAAGAGCCAACTGGAATTCAGGAGTATCTTTTCCCGGAGGAAGAGGGGAAAGATTATGGAAAAGAAGACTTTGATTTAGAAATTGCAGACAGTGCTGGAAATAATGAAACTGCAAAGAATGCGGACATTGCTGAAATTCTTTCGAAAACAAAAGAGTATCTGAATGAGAAGAATGCTGTGGACGAAGAATGTGATAAAAAGTTAAGTATGCCAGTGAAGAAGACCTCTGCGCTTTTAGATGTGCGTTATACTTCCCTGCGCCAGCCCTATGACAGCTACACCAGCCTGACAGAACGTCCTGGCTATCTCCGCCTCTACGGTCAGGAATCCCTGAATTCCTGCTATAACGTAAGTCTGGTGGCGCGGCGGCAGCAGGACCGCTATGTTCAGGTGGAAACCTGTGTAGAGTTTGCCCCGACCTGCAGAGAGCAGATGGCAGGACTTGCCTATATGTATGATACTGGCAATTTCTACCTTTTGGTAAAGACCAGAGAGGAAGAGTTTGGCTCCCAGACACTTGATTTGAAAAAGCCTGCAAAGCTGCGCCTGATAAAGAGCGATCACTTTGATGTAGAAGATGTGATTCCGGCAATCTCCATCCCGGAAGAAGGCCCCGTATACCTGAGCGTGACCACCACCCAGGAAGGACTTTACGCAAAATTCTTCTACTCCCTGGATGGAAAAGACTATCAGGAACTGGCTGAAGTCCCCACCAACATTCTCACCGACGAGCAAAGCGATGGATTCACCGGAGCTCACTTCGGAATGTACTGTCACGATATGACAGGGGTGAGACGGTATGCGGATTTTGATTATTTTGAGATTTTCAAAGCGCGTAAAGAACAATAAAAAAGGCATTTAGAGACTTTTTCAAACACGCATTGGACAGATAAAAAATTCATACATTTTCTTAATAAAGTAACGTTGCAAACCCCATGTTTTCTGACGTATTATGATAGTAGAAAGCATGGGGGATTTTTATTTATACGGGCAGTAAATCAAAGTTCATATCCTCACAAGATGTCAGATTCGGCAGTGATATCGAGACAAATCCGCAGCGAGTATTTGGAGTTTTGAAAGAGAGATATATAAAATATAAGAAATCTAAAATGGAGAAGGAGACAAGAAAAATGAAATTAAATTATGCAAAAACAATAGAAAAATGGGGCATTTTTGAAGTGACCGTAAGCGGTCCAAAGGAAGGAAATCCATTTTGTGATCAGTGGATCAAAGGCACTTTTTGCTGTAAAAATGAGAAGAAAACGGTAGATGGTTTTTATGATGGAGATGGTGCTTATAAAGTAAGATTTATGCCGTCTTTTACAGACAAGTATACTTTTGAAATTGAGGCTTCCTTTGATATTAACGCGGGGGAAGATGTGCCGGATAAAGAAGTGCCTGAATATAAGCTTGGAACTGCTGATGGTGGGAAGGCAGCAGAAAAATGTGCTGTCAGAAATATACTGACCGGTATTTTCACCGTAATACCACCTTCTGCGGACAACCATGGACCAGTTCGTGTTGCAGGTACTTATTATCTTGCCTATGAGGATGGAACACCTTATCACTGCATTGGAACTACCTGCTATGTATGGAATTTGCAGAACGAAGAATTGCAGAAACAGACACTGAAAACCCTGGAAGAAAATGCGTTTAATAAAATTCGTTTCTGTATTTTCCCCAAGCACTATGACTACAATCTTCATGAGCCGATTACCTATCCTTATGAGGGAACACCCTGCGACAGCACTGTGTTAAATGAGAATAATTTCGCGGAATATAATGGCTGTGCTCCGGGCAATGACTGGGACTTTACCAGATTCAATCCAGCCCATTTTCAACATATTGAAAAGTGTATTCAGGCACTTATGAATCTGGGAATCGAGGCAGATCTGATTGTTATGCATCCGTATGACAGATGGGGATTCTCCATGATGAAAGCAGAGGATGATGACCGCTACTGGAAGTATGTGCTGGCACGTTTTTCCGCATATCGAAATGTATGGTGGTCCCTGGCTAATGAATATGATCTGATGCATGAGAAAACGCTTTCTGACTGGGAAAGATATGCTGGCATTATCTGTGAGAAGGATCCTTATCATCATCTCAGATCCATTCATAACTGCAAAGCGTATTATGATTATAACCTGCCCTGGATCACCCATTGCAGCGTCCAGAGAACTGAGACATACCGTTCCTCCGAGCTGGTAAATGAGTGGCGCGAGAAATATCATAAGCCTGTAATTCTGGATGAAATCTGCTATGAGGGCAACATTCAGTTTGGCTGGGGAAATATCAGCGGTGAGGAAATGACGAGAAGATTCTGGGAGGCATTCTGCCGCGGAGGATATCCGGGACACGGTGAAACATATCTCAGTCCGGATCGTATTCTCTGGTGGTCTCATGGCGGCGTTCTTCACGGAACCTCACCGGAGCGTATCAGATTTCTTGCAAAAATCATGGAAGAAACACCGGGACTTGGTGTGGAACCTATGCCGTGTAAGTGGGATGAGGTTGCCTGCCGTGCTGCCGGCTTCCCAGCAAGGAAAGATTATTTTATTTACTATTATTCCTTTATGCGACCGGGCTTCCGAGACTTCTACTTTGATGATACTACAGAGTATCAGGTGGAAATAATCGATACCTGGGAAATGACTGTTACAGATGGAGGAATTCATAAAGGAAAGTTCCGAGTAAAGCTGCCGGGGAAAGAGTATATGGCGGTGCGCCTGCAGATAGCGAAATAATAACCATATTCATACAAAAAGCCCAGTTGTGTATGCAGCTGGGCTTTTTGAGCATAAAATTCTTGAATCGTTTTTCAGAATTTGTTATGATTCATATCAGAATTTATGAGAAATAAACAGAAATACTTTTAAACAGGGGAGGAGATTTTTTGGAAGAAACAAACATCAGTCAGGAGCAAAATCCCCTGGGAGCAGCTCCAGTGGGAGGACTGATATTGAAATTTGCAATTCCGGCAATTATCAGTATGCTGGTCAGTGCTTTGTACAATATAGTGGATCAGATTTTTATTGGCCAGGGCGTGGGGATGCTGGGAAATGCGGCTACAAATATTGCATTTCCTGTAACAACTATTGCAACGGCGTTGGCACTGCTTCTGGGAATTGGAGGCGCCTCCAATTACAATCTGGAAATGGGCGCCGGAAGAGAGAAGAAGGCAAGCTCCATAGCCGGAACGGCGCTTTCCACACTGGTAATCACAGGTGTGATTCTGGCAGTGGCAGTACTTCTGTTTTTGCGTCCGCTTCTAAGCTTATTTGGTGCAACGACAGATGTTATGCCCTATGCGGTGGATTATCTTGGCATCACAGCTGTGGGACTTCCTTTTTATGCGTTATCCATTGGAGGAAATCATATTGTCCGTGCAGACAGAAGTCCTACATATTCTATGACCTGTGTTCTTACAGGTGCCATTATCAACACAATTCTGGATCCCCTTTTCATCTTTGGGTTTGGCTGGGGAATCAAGGGTGCTGCCTGGGCAACGGTGATCGGACAGGTTGTTTCCGGAATTTTGGTGGTTATCTACTTTGGAAAATTTCGTAAAATGTATCTGGAGCTGAGCATGTTAAAGCCTTCTTCAGAGTGCCTGAAAGCCATTATTTCTCTCGGAATGGCGTCCTGTATTAATCAGATTGCTATGGCAATTGTTCAGATTGTGCTGAACAATATTTTACGTTATTACGGCGGTTTATCTGTCTATGGAAGTGATATTCCAATCGCCTGTGTAGGAGTTATTTCAAAAGTAAACCAGGTGTTTATGGCGATTTGTATTGGAATTTCACAGGGCTGTCAGCCAATCTGGGGCTTTAATTATGGAGCAAAAAAATACGACAGGGTAAGACTTGCATATCGTTATTCCATGATTTCATGTACTGCGATTGCAACTGTATTTTTCCTTTGTTTCCAGTTATTTCCCCACCAGATTGTAAGCATTTTCGGAACCGGAAGTGACCTTTATTTCCAGTTCGCAGAACGCTATCTGAAGATATTTATGTTTATGACTTTTGCAAATGGAATTCAGCCAATGTCCTCAGGATTTTTTACATCTATCGGAAAAGCAAAGCTTGGAATCGTCATGTCCCTGACCAGACAGGTGCTGTTTCTTATGCCTCTGATCGTTGTTTTCTCATTGATAATGGGAATTGACGGAGTTATGTATGCAGGACCGATCGCAGATGCAGCTGCATTTGCACTGGCAATATTGTTCGCAAGAAGAGAGCTTGGAGCTATGAAGAAATAAAGGTGTTTTACAATGAAAGTCCCGGATAGCAGCCATGAATGAGCCATGTTTGCATGAGCAAATTCATGGCTCATCTATGGCTGTCGTCCGGGTTGGAGCGTGTTTAAAAAATCATTTCCGTAAGCTGCACGCTCCACTTTTGGGGATATTTTACCCGATTAATTGCTCAAATTTTGCCATTTCCATGGGCTTATAATAATAATATCCCTGCAGTTCATCGCATCCCTCTGCCACCAGAAAGTCTACCATTTCTTTAGTTTCCACACCTTCACATACAATAAACTTATTAGTCCTTTTCAGCAGATGAAAAATCTCCTGCAGCACGATTTTTCCATTCTCTGTGAGCCTATCTGAAAGGAATTTCTTGTCGATTTTTACCTCGTCAAACAGGATATCCTTTAATGTATTTAGGGAAGAATATCCAGAGCCGAAATCATCCATAGAGATTCGAATGTTTTTTTCATGGAAGAAGCGGATCATGTGATTAACCGCCTCAATATTATGAATATAAGTAGATTCCGTAATCTCAAAAACTAAATATTGAGAGGGAATTTCATATTTCTGGATTAAATGCGAAACCTTTTCTGTGAATGTGTGGATTTTCCGAAAATGAACCGGAGATACATTCAGGGACAGAGGCAACAGCTTAAGCCCTTTTTCCCGT
>OLRX01002569.1_pt1 | contig 11383 bp, 11 predicted proteins | sample 1672991 | NCBI WGS metagenome assembly OLRX01 (sample SAMEA3136744, study PRJEB25190) | human gut metagenome | biome: human gut; feature: human-associated habitat; material: faeces | place: Austria | collected 2013
AGAAGGAAGTAATCGCTCTGAAGAAAGAGTGGGAGAAGCTGGAGAAGAACCTGGGCGGAATCAAGGAGATGAAGCGTCTTCCCGATGCCATCTTCGTAGTAGACCCCAAGAAGGAGCACATCTGCGTACAGGAGGCTCATACTCTGGGCATCACACTGATTGGTATTGTAGATACCAACTGCGATCCCGAGGAGCTGGATTACGTAATCCCCGGAAATGACGACGCGATCCGTGCGGTTAAATTAATCGTTTCCAAGATGGCGGACGCTGTGATCGAGGCCAAGCAGGGCGAGGTATTAGAGGGCGCCATGGAGATTGAGGTTCCCGCAGAAGGATTCGGAGCAGCTGAGGCTGAGGAAGAAGCGTAAATCACAGGTTACACTCCTGAACAGTTACAATCAAAATTTGGAGGGAAAAAACAATGGCAGTAACAGCAGCAATGGTAAAAGAGTTAAGAGAGATGACCGGCGCCGGAATGATGGACTGCAAGAAGGCTCTGGCAGCCACCGACGGCGATATGGACAAGGCTGTTGAGTTCCTGAGAGAAAAGGGACTGGCAGGCGCGGCTAAGAAGGCCGGCCGTATTGCAGCTGAAGGTATCGTAGATACAAAGGTTACCGAGGATGGAAAGAAGGCTGTTGTGGTTGAGGTAAATGCTGAGACCGACTTCGTAGCCAAGAATGAGAAATTCCGCAGCTATGTAGCGGATGTTGCGGCTCAGGCTCTGACCACCTCCGCTAAGGATATGGACGAGTTCTTCGCTGAGAAGTGGGAGAAGGACCCCTCTTTGACCGTAAAGGAAGCTCTGGCTTCCCAGATTGCCGTAATCGGCGAGAACATGAACATCCGCCGCTTTGAGCAGGTAACGGAGGAGAACGGTTTTGTTGCTTCCTATATCCATGCAGGCGGAAAGATCGGCGTTCTGGTAGACGTTGAGACCGATGTGGTAAACGATGCGGTAAAAGAGATGGCCAAGAACGTGGCTATGCAGGCAGCTGCCTTAAAGCCCATGTTCACCAACCGCGATGAAATCAGCCCCGAGTTCATTGAGCACGAGAAGTCCATTCTGATGGCTCAGATTCAGAACGATCCCAAGGAAGCTTCCAAGCCTGAGAAGGTAATCCAGGGCATGATCCAGGGCCGTATCAACAAGGAGATGAAGGAGTTCTGCCTGTTAGACCAGGTATATGTAAAGGCTGAGGATGGCAAGCAGTCCGTAGCCCAGTATGTAGCTCAGGTTGCAAAGGAGAACGGCGCCAACATCACCATCAAGAAGTTCGTTCGTTTCGAGACCGGCGAAGGCATGGAGAAGAAGAACGAGGACTTTGCGGCTGAGGTTGCAAAGCAGATGGCCGGAAACTAAACGTTTCGCGTAAAAGTTAATATATTCGAAAAGAGTCACAACGCGGGTTTGCTCGTTGTTGTGGCTCTTTTTGTTTGCTATTGCCCTTTCTGTCCATGTGTGATAAGATAGACCTATTCAGAGGGACGGTCTGTCCCGGACGATTCTGTAACCGCAAGGTATCTGTATGTCTTTTGGGTTCTGAAATTCCAGACCATTTCCAGACAGAACATTTGCAGACAAAAGAAAATGCTGTATAATGAAGGGAGCAGTGGGGCTATGGGCAAAAATGGGACTGGCGGAGAAAAATCTCTGGATGTCCGGTATCAGAGGTATCGCGGAATTCTTTGTGAGTTGACTATGATGAGCGATATGTTCATGAGAAATGTATTAAAGGACAGGGACTGCACGGAACATATCCTCCGGGTTATTCTGGAGGATGCGGGGCTGAGGGTCCTGGAACAGGTAATCCAGAAGGATTATAAGAATCTTCAGGGACGCTCTGCCATCCTGGATTGCGTTGCCGTAGACAGCAGCAACAGGCAGATTAATATCGAAGTGCAGCAGAAAACGGAAGGGGCTTCTCCCAAACGGGCGCGTTATCACAGCGGACTTTTAGATATGAATACATTAAATCCGGGACAGATGTTTGAGGAGCTGCCGGAAACCTGTGTGATATTTATCACATTGGGAGACGGGCTGGGCTACGGCTGTCCGATTTATCATATTAAGAGAAAAATTGCTGAGGTTAACCAGGATTTTCAGGACGGCTCTTATATCATCTATGTGGACTCAAAAAATCAGGAGGATACGCCGCTGGGGCGCCTGATGCGGGATTTCCATTGCAGTTCGGCGTCGGAAATGCAAAGCGAAATCCTGGCAAAACGGGTGAGAGAGCTGAAAGAAACCGAGAAAGGAGCGGAGATTATGTGTGAGGAAATGGACCGTATTTTCAGGGAAGGGAGAAAACTGGGTGAGAAAGAGGGAGAACGGAGAGGCGAAAAGAGAGGGATTGCGATTGGGGAAATGAAGACCCAAAAAGCGACTGCTGCGAGATTGGCGGGCCGGGGAATGGAGGTTTCTGAGATTTCGGACATTGTAGGGGTTAAGGCAGAGTTGGTCCGGAGGTGGTTGGAAAATGAGGTTGGAGTGCTGAAATAGGTGAAAAAATCTTCGGAGATAGGACTGTAAATCCAGGCCTGAGACCGAAGATTTTTTCTTACAGGCACTTAGCCCGTCATCCCGCATGATGGCCCGATTCAGCCATATTGCTGTGGAGTTTTGAAACATACAACTAATAACGCCCTGGCGGTAGGCTTTGCGGCCAATGTCTCCGGTACGCCGCCCATGGCGATGGTTGGCATTGTCCCGGAGCACTATTCTTATGAATTGATTCAGGAGTCCGGCGAATCTGTGATTCATATCCCGACTAAGGGATATGAAAAAGAGTTCTATTACCTGGGAAGCCATTCGGGACGGGACGAGGACAAGTTCGCGGCGCTGAACCTGAAATGGACGGAGGGCACAAAGGTAAAAGATCCCATTCTCACGGACTGCCCGATTTCGGCGGAATGCAAGGTGGTAGACTGTGTCCGGACCGGTGACCACGATATGTTTATTGCCTCGGTGGTGGCGGTCCACTGCGTGGAGGAGTGGCTGAACGAAGAGGGAAATATCGACTTTGGCAAAGTGGTCACCATGTAAGCGCTGCTTCAATTGAACAGGTACTTCAGGCAGCGCGGACAGACTATACGGATTTTGGCCTCGTCCACTGCATTGATGAGGAGGACAACTACCGGCGTGTTATGGCCAGGGGCGGTCTGTTCGACTATATGCGCAGCTTAAAGGCTCAGGGAGTAGTCCGGCACCTGGGCTTTTCCACCCACACTCCGTCCATTGCCCGCCGTTTTATGGAGACCGGAGAGACAGACCTGTTTATGTTTAGCCTGAATCCGGCCTATGATTATTCCAGGGGACAGCTCAGCTATGGGAGAGGAAAGGAACGGCTGGAACTTTATCAGGAGGCGGAACGGAGGGGCGTAGGCATTACCGTTATGAAGCCATTTGCGGGAGGGCAGCTGCGTCTACTGCAATCACTGTGCGCCCTGCCCCGCCGGGATTGATATTGGGCTGGTCAATAAATATTATGACCTGGCAAAATTCGGCGATGAGCTGGCCAGAAGCCACTATGAAAAGCTCTCCATCCGGGCAGACGCCTGCATCCGGTGCGGACACTGCGAACGGAGCTCCCCGTTCCAGGTCAAACAGATGCAGAGGATGGGGGAGATTGGGAGGTATTTTTCCGCGGGAAAATGATGATGCCTCCAAGAATTACTCCCGCCGCCCAAAGCGCCCCCTGAACCGCCAGCACCGGCCCGGGTACCAGAAAGCCCGGGTCCGGAAGCTCCAGGGTTAGGGGGTACCGGGAAAAGAAGCTGCCGTTCCACATCCCCAGGGCATCCGGCAGAGGGAGAAAGCGACATATGATGGGCACCGCCATCCAGGCGAAGAGGAGCCAGGGGCGGATATTTCCCAAAATCCATCCGCTCTCCAGGGCAAAAACCAGGGGAGGAGCCAGCGTTACCAGGGCGGAGGAGGCAAGACCCTACCAGCTTGCTGTCACAAACACCCAGCTTGCGCAATGCGCCACCCGGCCCACTGAAAGCGGATGAGGTAAAAGGTGGCCGCCTCCGCCAGCACGACGAAGGACAGAAGGCTGGTCCCGGTCAGGGCGGCTGCCAGCCGGGCCACCGCGTATCGCTCGGGGTTCATGGGGCAGGCCGAGGTGAGGACGGAGACAGAGCGTGCCTTTCCCGAGGTGAAAAAGGTTAAAAGAAACAGGGTCCCGGCCCAGAGCAGGGGGAGCTGACGGCTTAAGTAGTCGCCGAAGCTCCAGGGAGAGAAGGGAGCCGTGTGGGAGATTCCCAGAATCGTCACCTCATCCAGCACCTGCCAGCCGTAAAGCAGCAGGATTAATAAAAATCCAAAGAAAAACCGATTCCACATCAATCGTCTGCATTCATATCGAAAAATGATACTCATGAATTCAAATCCTCCTCTCTCAACCCGCAGGCATTTAAGAAATCTTCATAAGTCAGATAGGGGTACGCCGGGTCCGGCTCACGGCTAAAAAGCTCCCGGAGAATCCGGTCCATGGCCTCCTCACCGCCAACCAGTTCCTGCGCTTTCAAAATTTTCAGGGGCATCTGGCAGTACCGGCGGACATAGGACAGGCTGTTTGCGATTTCCAGCTGCTTGTCTTCCGGAAGTCCCGAAAGATACTCCGGTCTGCGGACGTAAAAATTCAAATCGTAATCTAAAACTTCTTTTTCCCACTGTTCTATATAATGGGTTCTGGCGTATTCCTCCCCGTAAAGCTCCTTCACGATGCGGTAGGTGGTGTAGACCGTCAGCCCCTCCGCCGACCATGGGCTGCTCTCCTCCGAACTGTCAAACATGCAGGACAGGCCCCACCACTGATGGACCAGCTCGTGAATCATCACTTCTCCGGGAATCCCTCCTCTCTGGCCGTCCTCCAAATGAACGGCGGAGAAATCCCCTTCGTCCAGAAGGCTGGCTCCGTTAGCCGCATAGCCGCCGCCCACAATACGGCTCTGAACCAGCTTGAGGGTGCCTTCCTGGCCGAAGGAGAGAGGGCCGTAGTGCTCCGTGCAGTAGTCCACAACAGCCCGGACTGCTTCCTCCGCTCCGGCCTCCTCCATCAGCCCCTGACTCCTCCGGCTGTAGTAGAGCTGGATGGAGACGCCGTCGGCCTTTATGTCCCGGCGGATATAGTCGCCGGCGTAGAGAATGCCTCCGAAGCCGCTGCTCTCATAGCGCCAGGTGAGGGTTCCGTCCCCGTGCTCCCGCAGGATTTCCGCCTGGGACGGGCCAAATGGAATTACCGTCATGGAGGAGGGCAGCCGGATTTCTACGGCGGCTGGAATGGAGCCGGGGGAGGAGACATTCATCAGGCGGGGAGCCAGGTCCCCGTTGGCCAGACAGAGATAGGAGCTGCTGATTTCCAGAGAACCCTGCATGGCGGAGAGGGAGCGGGATTCCCGGGGAAATCCGCCGTACCGGATGACCAGGTCGATCTCCCGGTCCGGCGGCAGGGTTACTTCCAGCATAGCTTCATTGTATTCCTGATAATCCCCCACGGAAAATGGAACCGAAGCCCCGTTGGCCAACACGGAGAAAACCCGGTAGCCGGGATTGAGTCCAAAGGCTGCCTTCCGGGACTGGCCGGAACGATTTTCAAACTCATAGGAAGCGGAGGCGGTCAGGGAGCCGTGCCGGGTATCGGGAAATGCCTGGACGGTGCGGCTAAGGCAGGAAATGTCCTGCAGCCGGGACAGCTCCCCGAAGGCCATTGCGGTCAGGTCCGGATTGCTGCGGTCCACCAGAGGCTGGGCGGCATAGGCACCTCCTGCCAGGAGCAGGAGAAGGAACCCCAGGAGAGGCCGGAAAAGAGGACGGCAGCTTAAACCCAGAGAACGTAAGAATCCCAGGCCGTACCGGCGGACGCCAAGCCAGGAGATGAGCCAGAGCCCCAAAAGGGCTGCCAGCCAGGTCAGGCGCATATAGGCCACGGACCGGAAGGCCCGGAGGTTGGAGAAGGCGTCGGAAAGGGCCCAAAGACAGGGATTGAGCCAGCACAGCTGCCAGTGTTCGGACCAGACGGTCAGGCTCAGCCCGGCAAAGAGGCCAAAGAGGGACAGAGCCAGATTCGCCCGCCCCGTAAACTGGAAGGCCGCGGCGGCCGCCAGAATAGCCAGAGGGAACGATGCGCCCATCAGGAGCGTGCAGGCCAGAACGTAATCCTGCCACCGGAAAACAGAGCCCACCTGGAGCCGGCATAGGGGGAGCCAGAGAACGGCGGCGGAAGCTGCAGCGATGAGAGCAGCGCCCATCAGCGCAAGAAGCCGCAGAAGGGCCATGGTTTGGGGGGCTACCACTGCATCCATCAGAGATTCCATTTCCATTCGTCTCGGACGGTCCAGCTCATAGATGGTCAGAATTCCGAAGAGAATGCCTCCGGCAGTTCCTCCGGTCAGAGCAGGGTTTGCCAGATACAGGGAGAGGGAGGTATCCGTGGATAGGGGCTGATACCAAAAGAGCCCGACGGCAGGGGAGAGAAGAGTCAGAAAAAGAATCAGCCAGGTGAAGGGCTCCCGGAACAGCCGGGAAAATTCAAGAGAAAGCCGCTTCATAACGCCACCTCCCCGGAAATCAGGCGCAGGTAGGCGGCTTCCAGGGCGTGAGCTCCCGCTTCCGGGATGTCCCATGACAGCGGTGCGGAAACCGCAGAAGGTATGGAAGACGCAGAGAATGCGGTCTGAACCAGCTGCCCGGGCGAGCCGGAGAACAGAATCCGTCCCCCGCGGATAATCAGAAGCCGGGAGCACACGGAGGCCAGGTCCTCGATGATGTGGGTGGAAAGCAGGACCAGGCTGTTCTGCGCCTTTTTGGAAAAAAGATTTCGGAAATAGGCCCGCTCCTCCGGGTCCAGCCCGGCGGTAGGCTCGTCGAGAATCAGGAGGGAGGGATTTCCCAGAAGGGCCTGGGCGATGCCCACCCGCTGACGCTGTCCTCCCGAAAGGGCGCGGATGGGAATATTCGCCTTATCCTCCAGATGAACGTCCGCAAGGAGCTGGGAAATAGAGAAAGAAGAGCGGGAAACTTCCTTTAGGGCCGCCATATATTTCAGAAACTGCGCCGGGGTCAGCTCTTCAAAAAGGCCGAAGCCTTGGGGCAGATAGCCCAGATGGGCCTTCAAAAACCGCTCTGCCTGAATCAAAGGTCGGCCGTTGACCAGGATGGCCCCGGAGGAGGGCAGAAGGGAGGCGGACAAAAGCTTCATTAACGTGGATTTTCCCGCCCCATTGGGTCCCAGAAGGCCGGTGAGGCCGGAGGCGGGAAGGTCCAGTGTAAGGTTGCTTAAGACCTCCCTGCCTTTGGGGTAAGTGAAACTGACATTTTGAATCTGAATCTCCATGAGAATTTTCGTCCTTTCTGTCTGATACTGACAGAAGGATAGCAGGATTTTATGGAGCAGGTCCGGAGATTTTATGTGTTTTTGGTGGAGTTTTTCTCGGAATGCTCCTTGGCAGGAGGAAAGAGGACGACAGCCCGGACGCCGTCGGCCGTGTTGGAGATGACGCAGGAAGCGCCGTGCTTTTTAAGAATCATCTGCACCAGGTAAAGGCCAAGGCCGCTGCCGCCGGTCCGTCTGTTCCGGGAGCCCTCCTCACGGTAAAATGGCTCGAAAAGATGGGGGAGGGAGTCTTCGTGGATGTGAACGCCCGTATTTTCAATGGAGAAAACGGGGCGATTTTCATGAAGGCCGCACCATACCCGAATCTGCGCGCCCTCCGGGGAGTAGAAGGCAGCGTTGGAAAGAAGGTTTTCCACGGCCCTGGCCAGCAGCGGCCCATCACCACGAATACTGATCCGAGGCTCCAGATGGACGCTTAATGTTTGGCCTTGTTGGGCAAACAGCTGCTCATTCAGCCGAAGCTGCTCCTCAATCAAAGGGGAGAGCAGCAGACGGTCCTGACCAGGGGACATGTCTTGTGACTCCATCCGGGCAATGGAGAGCATCTCCTGAATCAGATGTTCCATCCGCCCTACGGTTTGGAGGGAACGGAGGAGATACTGATCCCGGTTCTGGTATACGCCCACTCCTTCCAGCATCCCGGACAGCTGGCCTTTCAAGATGGTAACCGGGGTTTTCAGCTCATGGGAGGCGGCGGAGAAAAATGCCATCCGCTGACGGTCCAGCTCCCGCTCCTTCTCCATTTCCGCCCGGAGGGCTTCATTGGCGGTTTCCAGTTGGGACAGGGAGGTGGAAAGACTCTTAGACAGCTGATTGAGGCTCTGACCCAGGGCACCGATTTCATCCCGGCGTCTTTCCGCGCATTGCCGGGAGAAATCCAGCTGTGCCATCTGTCCCGCAATGGAACTGATGCGAAGAATGGGACGGGTAATAAAGCGGGAGTAGAAAAATGCGCATAAAAGGGAGAAAATCAGCAGGGCCAGAAGAAGCCAGGGAATCATGCGGACCAGGGCCTGGACGGCCAGATTTTCTTCCTGGAGGACAGGGGCCACGCAGAGACGGTAAATCTCCCTTTCGCCGGCAAAGGAAAAATCCCGCAGAATGGCGTACTGCTGCCGCGCGGCGGACTGGCGGTCGGAGGTGACGGAAATCTGAAATTCCCCGGCGGCGGAGAAATTTTTAGCTTCAGGGGTCTGGGCAGCGGAAAGGAGAAGTCGGGTTTCCGGATCATTTTCATTCAGAGCCAGTAAAGAACCCGTATCCACAGGAGTGCCGTCGTCTGCCAGTATCAGTACCCTGGCATGGCTGGACTGGATGAAAGAGTCCAGAAGAGGGCCGCTGTCAGATACATCGGAGTCCCGGAGCTGTTCGATGAGGGAATCCACCTGACGCTGCAGAGATTCGCTGACCACGGAGGTGTAGGTGCTGGGGGCGGCCCAGGCGATGAGGGCGAAGGTAACGGCCCCGGAGAACAGGAGAATCAGGAAGGTGAGGAGAAAAACACGGACTGTGAGATGTTCAGAAAGTTTCTTTCCCGGCACGATAACCTACCCCCCTTACGGTTTCAATATAATCCCGATCCAGCTTGCGGCGCAGATTTTTAATGTGAGTATCCACAATGCGCTCATCGCCGTAAAAATCGTAACTCCACAGACGGGAGAGGAGCATTTCCCTGGTAAAGACCCGGCCGGGGGAGGAAAGAAAGGTATAGAGAAGGTCGAATTCCCGGGCAGTCAGCTCCAGGGGCCGCCCATCCAAAAGGGCCTCCCGCGTATCCGGGTCCATGGAAAGGTCCCGGTAGCGGAGCACCGTCTCTTCCCCGGACTCCCGGCTTCTGCGCAGGATTACCCGTATTTTCTCCAGGAGAACAGGAATGGAAAAAGGCTTGGTTACATAGTCGTCCGCATCCAGACGCAATCCTTTCAGCTGCTGGGCCTCCCCGTCCAGGGCGGTGAGCATCAGAATGGGAACCTGGGATTGGCTGCGGATTCGTTCGCAGACCTGAAACCCATCCAGTTTAGGAAGCATAATGTCCAGCAGAACAAGATCAAAGGGCCGGCTGGCAAACAGATTAAGGGCCTCCTCCCCGTCCCCGGCGGCAGCTGTCTCGTAACCGGCATTTTGGATATAGGCGCAGAGCAGCTCCTGGATGTCCGGTTCGTCCTCTACGATTAAAATATGTTTCATACACAATCACCCATTGCAGTATAGCGCGGAAATATGAAGTTATGATGGAGAAATTTTATTTGCCTTCTGCTGCTTGTTCTGATACATAAAGCGGTCCGCCTGCTGGAGGATCCGGTCAGCGCTTTGGTGAGGGGGACGGCACAGGAGCATGCCAGCGCTGGCCTGATTAAAGGGGCAGGGTGCGTCATCGCCCCATTTCGGGCAGGTTCTCAGTTGATTTAATAGAGCCTCAGGCTCCGTGTCCTGATAAATGATAAGAAACTCGTCGCCGCCGAAACGGTAGGCCTGCCCTTTGCCGCGGACCAGTCCGGAACAGATTTCGGCGTAATGCTTTAAGTACCAGTCTCCGGTCAAATGCCCATACTTGTCGTTGATTTCTTTAAAACGGTCTAAGTCGATAAACAGCAGGGAAAAGGTCTGATTCTCCTTCAAAAGCTGCTTCAGATGCTCCCACAGCATGGAGCGGTTTCCAAGGCCGGTCAGAGGGTCATGGAAAGCGGCGTACTCCAGGCGGTCCATTTTCAGGGTATCCTGAACAATGCGGTAGAGAATAAAATAATACAGATAATTGGCAGTTACCAGCAGGATTAAGGTCAGGATTTTGAGAATGGATTCCTCCTCGCGGATGAACACATTATGCAGGATGAGCAGCAGCACAAAGTTAAAGCAGATGTTCAGTGAAAGGTATTTGTACCGGTAGGTATCAAAGGAAGGAATGTTCCTGAAAATGAAAATGTACATGGGAACAAACCATTTAAAAAAGGGATAGGCGCTTGCAAGCAAAAGCATACTGTTAATACAGACGGTGAGGAGAACCGGATTGGCGCTTAAAACTCCCGCAATCTGCTGGGACAGGGCAAAGATACCGAAGGTATAGAGCCAGCAGGTGCACATGATGGTAAAGAGGAGAAGGACGTTTTCCTTATACAGATACCGCAGGGGAATCAGAAAGGCGAAGCCCAGGAAAGCAAGACGCCCGTCACCCACGGAAAATACGGGACGGAAGAGAAGCACCAGGGCCAGCAGGAAAACAAAAACCGAACCGAGAATCCCTATGGTTTTGCCTAGGGAATATTTTCTGTGGCAGCAGCGGTCGCAGATTATGGAATTAAAGACCAGCATTTCTATAAGGGAAAGGAACTGAGGGGGGAACATGTTGGACGGGTTCTCCTTATTTTTTTGTATTGCTTCCTCATTTTAACATATGGAGGCGGAAAAGGAAAGAAGGGAATGCTTCTCAGGAAAGTCCCCTCTCATGATTAACCAGGCGGAAAGTGTTTATAATAGACCGTAACAGCTCAGGATATCCTGAACGGTTATGGCTAGAGAACAGAACTGACTGGCGAGAGCATGAGAGGAGAACGATATGAACGAGTTGGATCAGAAAAGAAATTCTGGCGGGGCGCGGGAGTTTGGATGGGAAAGAGAGCCGGAGTGGAGAACAAAGGTGAGGGACATTCTTGGGGAGTACCGCCTTCATTTGGTGAGCCAGGAAAAAAGCGGCAATACCATTGAGAAATACATCCGGGACGTGAAGCGGTTTCTGCTGTACGCCGGCAGTGAGAGACCGGAGCGGGAAATGGTGCTGGCTTATAAAAGCAGCTTAAAGGAGCAGTACCAGCTCAGCAGCGCCAATTCCATGCTGGCAGCAGTCAACTCCTTTTTGGATTACCTGTGTTTTCCTGAGCTGAAAGTAAAAAGTTATAAAGTGCAGAAGCGCATGTTTCTGGATTCAGAAAAAGAAATGACAAAGACGGAATACCGGAAACTGGTAGAGACAGCAAGAAAGAAGGAGA
>OLRX01002577.1_pt1 | contig 11366 bp, 7 predicted proteins | sample 1672991 | NCBI WGS metagenome assembly OLRX01 (sample SAMEA3136744, study PRJEB25190) | human gut metagenome | biome: human gut; feature: human-associated habitat; material: faeces | place: Austria | collected 2013
CCAAGATTCAACGTTCCCGCGCCGTTATCCTTGCTTCCGACAAGCAGCTTCACATCCCCGGAGTCGGACGTGATCAGTTTCTCTCCGTCGCCACGGATTGTTATGGCCTGCCCACTGTTGATCATGATTGTATCGCCGCCCACCAAATCAATCTTGCCTAAGCTGACTGAAGTTGAAGGCACTTCTTCCGCATTGCCGACGTCTTCCCCCTTCCCCTGGCTGCCAAAAACAAGGTTGCCGGATTTCAACGTGCCGAGCATTGCGAGGCGTGTATGTCCATCCGCATCCGCTATCACTTTTTCAGCGTCAACCACATACTTCATATTGTATGAGGCGTCCTGAAGGGCCAACGTCCCACCCGTCAAGGCCAAACCTGTTGCAATGCCATTTGTTGCGGCAGCCTCGCCAGCATCTCCGAGCCCTTGCTTGAATGCCTGGGCGGACATGGTCTGCAACGTGCCGTCGGCCAGAGTCAACTTACCGGTTTCAAGCTGAATGGAAGGAGCAATGAGCGTACCCTTCCCGTTTAAGGTAAGGGACGTTCCCACATTGGCATCAGTAAAGCCCCCTATAACGCTTGTCGTTCCCTCCGCCTTCAAGAAATCGAAACCGCCAAACTTCGTTCCGTCCAGACGGGTGACTTTCGAAGTCAAGGACAGGTTACTGGTTTCCGCATTACCGCCCAGCAGCTTGCCGCCGACATTCAATGAGTCGGTATCCACGGTGATCGTGCCGGTCTTGACGGTAGCCGCATCATTGGCCGCACCGGTCGTATCCCCGGCACCTCCGCCCGCATAAACGTTCCCGCCGATCTCACCACCTGAAAGGATCACATCAGCGGTGCCGGTGGAAGAGTTTTTCTTGCCGCCCGCGTACACATCCCCTTGGATCAGACCGCCTTCCACCCTGACTGTCGTGTTATCGACATTAAAAGTTACGCCGCTATCGTCGATATCGCCCTTGTCGCCGTTCCCGCCGCCGTAGACGATGCCTCCCCCGTTTTCACCTCTCAGAATACGCACCCCATCCTTGAGAAGAACGGTCGAGGAATGTACTGTGCCCGCCGCTCCCTGACCATCCCCGTCGCCTCCGCCGAAGACACAGCCTGAGACCTCTCCGCCGGAAAGGGTCAGATGAGCCGTCTCAACAGATGTTCCTTTGCCATTGCCCCCGGCATAAATATCACTCAGCAGTTTTCCGCCGCTGACAAGCGTCGTTGCCGTACCAACTTTGGAAACGGCTTCCCAAGCGTCGCCTCCTCCGTATACAGCCCCTTCAATCCGGCCACCCGCTATAGTGAGGCTGGCCGTACCCACTTCACTAAAGCTCGTTTCGGCAAGCCGCCCTTCCGCACGCCCACCGCCGTACACGTCGCCCTTAATGGAGGCATCTCCAGAAATGATTACATGTGTTGCATTTATCTTTTCCGAGGCTCCGTCTACGACGCGTCCGCCGCCATAAATATTCCCAGACTCGTCATCCTCTCCGAACGTTCCCCCGGAAATAGTGACGCTGGTTTCCTCAAAAACAGCTTTATTGCCTTCACCGCCGGTATTGCCGCCGCCGTAGACATCACCGTTCACCCTGCTCGAACCGGAGAGCACGATGCTCGCCTTTCCGATGGTCGTCGTGTACGGATCAGGCGCCTCAGCATCCTTATCCGAATCCCCGCCGCCATAGAGATGATCAACTTCGCTGTCGATAATATTGATATTGACGGAACCGACGGAACTGCCTCCCCATCCCCCTCCATAGACGCGATCTACCGTTGCGTCTTTAATCGTGATCGTGGATTGTTCGGCAAAAGTGCCTGCGCCATCCCCACCGCCATAAACCCATGCGTCACCGTTCGTTTCTCCCAGATCGACACCGTTTATATTGATCTCCACATTCTTGACGGCAACCTTGGAGCCCGGGGAAAGGTTGTCGCTGACTCCCGCACCGTAAATTTCCACACGTCCGGGATTTCCATTCGCGGATGGATCAAATATGCCTCCAGTAATATTCATCACGACATTGCGCACGGAAGCCGTCCCACCATCAAAGGCACCGCCCGCACCCCTGATATAAATGCGGCCATGGTCGGCCTGAACATCCTTCTCCATCGGCTTAAAAGTGCCGCCCGTGATATTGATGGTCGCAGTACCCGTCACTGAGGCATCAGCTCCACCCCCGGCGGCGAGGCCACCGCCAAAAATTTCTCCGTTCAGCATCCCGCCGGTGAACGTAAGTGATGTATCGCCGTTTATCACAGCGGAATTCCCTTCCGCCGCACTACCGCCAATGACACGTCCATTGATGACGCCCTTGTCCACAACAACCGGCTTGCCCTCACCGGCAATTGCCGTCGCTGTGTTCTCATTCGCTGTCGCACTCACGGCACTCCCCGCTACCAGCAACCCCGCTACGGCAAGCGAACCGAACATATTCATCAGATGGCACTTCTTCAGCACTGCGCGGTACCTGTTCATCAGGTTCCCTACGGCTCCTTTTGACAATGTCATACCCAAGCTCTCCTTTTCTATGGCGCATCGTCGGCATACGGACTCTCGCGGTTCCCAACCCAATGTGAACGTAGTGGTTGAATGCGCTCATGCCGGACAGGTGTCGCCCTGTTAAGGGCTTCAGGATAGGCTGTTTTAGTTAAAACATCAATCCATATGACGTATAACCTTATTTTATGATTCCTCCACCTCTCGTATCCTGTTGTATTAAAAAACAGGAGAACCAATGTGGCAGACCAAGGAAAACATCAGCTGGAAAAAGTGGTAGGGCAAACCATTGCCAAACGCAGACAGAGTCTCGGTATCTCCCAGTTTGAACTAGCGGAACGTTTGAATATAGCTCCCGCCTCTCTCTCCCGAATCGAAAACGGCCTTGCCGCTCCCCGCTTTTCCCGGCTTGAAGAGATAGCTGAGATACTCGATTGCCCCGTTTCTGTCCTTTTCCGAATGAACGACGAGACGCTGAAGAACACTTCAGATACAATTGCCGAACTCGTAGGCTCACTTCCACCGGAAAAACAAAAAATCGTGCTTGATATGGTATCCCATCTCGTTTTTGCGCTAAAGCAATAAGTTCTTATCTTTTTCAAGGATTGCTGACTATATTGCTTCAGAGTATCTTAAAATAACTATGAAGCGAAAAGACTTCCGCATCAAAATGTATAATTAAAGAATCTAACACTATCGAAAGTGCTGTTAACTATAGAGCTTAAAATCCTATTTAAGAGCATAAAAAAGAGAGTACGCATGAAAGTTACCCTTCATAGCGTTACTCTCTTTATAAAATAAACGAAATAGTATGAGTCTTTGGAGATATTTTCTTATCAATTCCCAGTGTGGCCTATCACGTCAATAATGGCAACCTCAATTTCTTCAAGAGGCACATGCTGCCACTTTGCGGTTTCAGGAGCTTTCTGTTGCCAACAATCCGGAGCTTGTGGCGGCAAGAGTAATCCTTTCCTTCGATATGGATGCGCCAATCTCCTGTAAAGGAGTCAAATGTATACTGGTGGAAAGGAAAATAAGGGTAATAGGGAGGACGAAAAGGCTTGGCAGAGGGAACGCCCCAAAGCGGAACAGTTGGACAAAATTGCTTTTGATTGCGTTTCCCGTGTTACCCCGGTGTTACCCATAACCAGAAAAGGCCCTACAGCTTTCGCTGTAAGGCCTTGTACTTTCTGGCTCCCCGGGACGGACTTGAACCGCCAACCTAGTGATTAACAGTTTCATGGTTGAAACTTTCCTGCATTAGAGCATCTTGCATTGAACAAACAATAACAGTATATTATAATTTATTCAGTTGGATAAACTTACCCCGTTTTTTAGCTCTCGTGTTACCCCCGTGTTACCCCCAAAACGGCTAGTCAAAATCATCGGATCGGTGAACCATGAAACTAACCAAGAAAAATGTTGAATCATTGGAGCCGACAGGTACTCGCTACGAGGTCAGAGACGACGAACTTATAGGTTTTTCTATTCGTGTCGGCGCTACTGGAGAAAAAAGTTTCTACCTTACTTACCGAGCAGGAAAAGGCAGAGCTGCGCCTCTCAAACGCCTTCGCATCGGAACATTCCCTTCCATGACTGTGGAGCAAGCTCGACAAATCGTCAAACAGAAGCTGGCGCAAATCGCAATGGGGGGCGATCCTGCTCAAGAAGTCAAAGAAGGAAAAAATGGCGGAAGTGGAACGGGGGATGAGAATCTCAGAAAAGCAGTTCGATCAGGAATTCAGAAGGTTAATCTGGCTACTGAGCTGATCGTTGCAGGAAAAGAGGAGCTGGAGGGCTTCATCAAGGATCCGAATTTTGATAAATGGAAGCTGATTCCTGCCTTCAAAAAAATGAAAATGGCAGATATCACCTACCGACACGTTGCCAAGCTCCACCATGATCTTCAGAATACACCGTACCTTGCCAACCGCTGCGCTGCGGTCCTCTCCAAGTTTTTTGACTGGTGTGAAAAGACCGGCTACCGGGACAGAGGAACCAACCCGGTTCGCGGCCTTGAAAAATACCGGGAAGAAAAACGCCTCAAATTCATGGAAAGTAGTGAATTAGAGGCAATAGGTGAAGGTATCGCCAAGCTTGAAAAACAAGATGCCATTGATCCGACCATTGCGGCAGCACTCAAGGTCATGCTGCTCACAGGCGCTCGTTGTTCGGAAATTCTTACCTTAAAGTGGGAATATTTCAACGAATCCAAAGAAAAAGCACTACTACCCAACTCAAAAACGGGTGCAAAGATTCTTCCCATTCCTCCCACCGCATGGGAGGTTATCTCCGCTCTACCTCGCGTTAACGAGTACTGCTTCCCGGGAAGGTGGGGAAGAGGCCATATTATTAACGTAAAAGACACATGGAAACGCATTTGCAAAGCTGGTGGCATCTCAGGATGGCGAATTCACGATTTACGCCACGCTTTTGCCTCGTATGCTGCCAATAGCGGAAAATCTTTGCCGATAATTGGTAAAATCTTGGGGCACAGCCAAGCTTCAACAACCAGCAGGTACGCGCACCTTGCCGAAAATCCGGTAGCGCAAGCAGCGGCGGAAACAGCTGAGGGTTTAGCACAAGAACTCAACCTTGGCATGTCTAAGATAAAGCAGCTACATACTAATTCATCTTAACTCTTATGAGTTAACCAAAATAACTTTTACTTGAAGCCCCTGAACTGTGTCCACGGTTTTGGGGCTTTTTATTTTTACCGCTTAACAACTCATGAGACAGCTTTCTGGAAGAAAGCCGGGATGTAAACATCACGTCCTTCGTTATCAAATAATACATCTTAATTCTGATGTGTGACGCCCCGTTCGCACCGTTCCCGATCTGCTTACACAATTCGTTTAAAAAAGATAAGAAGGTAATTTTTCAGCCTTCAAAACCAATAACGGAGTAAAAATACTCCGAGGAGTTTGTTTTTATGAAAACATATTCCATTTCTCGCTGGCTCACAACTGCCCAAGCTGCGGCATATCTTGGGTGCTCGAAATCAACTCTTGAAAAAGACAGAGTATACCGGTTGCTAAAGATCCCATTCACTCGTTTAGGCAAGTCTGTTCGGTACGATCAGCAGGATTTGGATCGGTACCTCGAAGCACGAAAAGAAGGGATGCCTCCTTTCATTACCTAAGGTTGAGAGCTTTTAGGGTAGTGACTTAGTGGGGCACGCTATAGGAGGTCTCCTACCTCAGCGAGACTCTCCAGAGGAATAACTTTTTATTCGTAATGCCAATATTCCTGTATAGGGCATTTTATGAGTAAATAATTTTTATGATGTCAAAAAACTATTTCAATAGGAGATATATGAGCATGTTTAATAAAAATAGAAAAACAAAAAAGAGTCTATTAATATCAACCTATGAATGCTTGATATCACATTATAATTTTATTGAAAATAACAACAATTTATATTTATATGGCAAAAAAGATAAAACTAAAAAAATTTATCAAGTGACACCCAATAACATAAGAACAGCTCTTGTGTTACTAAATAAAGATTATCTTGCAACAGACAGTAATACAAAAAATTTTGTATGCTATATTAAAAGTATCAGCGACAAAATTTGTATTAAAAAATCTATTTTTACACGTATTGGTTTTGACGAAAATACTATTTATATTGATACACTTAATGAAAATAAATTTATAAAAATTGATTCAGTATCTGTATCTATCGAGGAAGAAAGTCCTCTTTTATTCTTTAGAAATGACAATATGCGACCATTGCCAATCCCAGATATTGATCTATCTCCAGAAAAAGCTAAACAATATATTCTATATATGAAAAACTTTGTAAATTTTGACAATAAATCCTTAAAGCTTTCTCTTGTATGGTTAATGTCATATTTCTTAAAAGAAGGTACATATCCCATTTTAATGGTAGATGGACCTCAAGGTAGTGCTAAAACATCTTCTTTAACTTTTCTTGCGAGAATAGTTGATCCACGAGAGCATACCCTCATTGGAATTCCAAGAACTTCGCGAGATTTATACGTTTATGCGCAAAAAAATACCATCTTAGCTTTTGACAATGTCTCGGAGGTTTCACCAAGTATGTGTGATGAACTCTGCAAGCTAGCGTCTTCTGGGAGTATCACAACAAGAAAACTATATAGTGACGACGAAAGTATGATAATTAAAGCAAAATGTCTTATAGCATTTAATGGTATTGGCCTTAATATAAACAGAAACGATATACTTGATAGAGCAATCTTAGTTGAAACCCAACCAATTCATAGTATTAGTAGAATATCAGAAAATGATCTTAATCTACTATTTAACAAATTTTATAAAAATATATTTAGTGCTATTGTTTACGCTGTTCATTTTGGCTTAAAAAACTGCAAAAAACCTTCTGATACAAGCAGTATTGGAAGATTAGTTGACGTTGAATTTTGGGCCTATCGATGGGCTCCGGCTTTCAAAATTAACTCAAATGAACTTATCCAGATAGTATCTGAAAATCAAAATTTATTACAATCTAGTGTTTCAGAAAACAGTTCATTTTGCAATGCTCTTTGCCATTTTATGGTTGGCAAAGATAAATGGGAAGGTACTATAACTACTTTGTTGGAAGAGCTTGAAGAGGAGTTTCCTAGTGAAGCACGGCGTAAAGACTGGCCCAAGACACCACAAATTGCTGGAAGTCAAGTCAAGAGACTTAAAAGTTCTTTGGAGCAGTATAATATCTCTTATCGGAGTGTTCGCAAAAATAGTTGCCGCCTAGTAATATTGGAAAAAAAGCATAAGGACTAAGAGCATGGTTGCGCATAGCGCAATAACGCCATGAAATGGCGGTATAAACGTCAGTTTATCATGCCAAGGGGGAGGGACTCCCATTGCAGAAACGACATGTCGTAATATACTGTATTTTATGAAAATGACAAGTGACAAGCTTTTTTATCTTTTTAATCAAGAAGAAAATATAATTAATAATATGTAGATAGAGAAAAAAAGAAAGAGAGAGGAGATTGCTTATCGCGTTGTCACTAAACTCTTGGGTGCAGTAAAAATCGTATGTCATCTCTATATTACAATAAATTTTAGTATGTTATAATAAGAATCTACTCTTGATGTATATTACTAAACTCCCTTTTTCCGTGGCTAACCTCCCTTGGATATGTTATGCGTTGGGAAAGTCCATCTTAAAAACATAGCAACCAACTATGGATTAAGCTAGGAAAAAGGGAGTTTCCTGTGAGAACATCGACTCTTATGCTTTTAACTTGGTTAAAAACAATGGAAAATAAGGAGCTAAAAGCAATTATTCAGGCTGTAACGGATGAACAAAAGATAAGAAAGGGGGAATCCCACAGGAGGGAAGCTCTTTTTAAGGTCTCCCCCCTGTTAAAGGATGAAAAAAAGCTCTTTTTAGAGCAGTCACAGCTTGTTGATGAATGGTTAGAGCAGTATTCCGTTAATACAGAAAATCCCCTTGAAGACGAAAAACGACTTGATGAATTAGCCAAAGAATGGGATGCTTTACTAAATAGTATTAAGTTTCCAATAGATAACGTAACTACTAAAACTCGCTACACAGACAGTCATACACAAAAAGGTGTTTTAGAGCACGTTCAAGGTTGTTTATTTGGAATGGCGGCAGGGGCTTGGCTGAACGCTATCACAAGGGAGTATTCTCCCAGTGAAAACGCTTTCTCCAGCCTTGTTTGGAATATTCCTTTCACGTGGAAGCCTGATGATGGCATCGAACTGGCCTTGGCGTTGGCGAACTCTTTAATTAAAGAAAAAATGTTTAAGCCAGAAGCCGTTTACTACGCCTACCTTACGTGGATGCTCTCAAGGCCATTTAAGGAAAACAGGCCGATCCTTACCGGAATAGGCGAAAAGACCAGCACGTTGCTCAGGACAGCCGTGTTAGCCTGTTTTGGGAGGAACTGCGAGTTAACGCAAGTAATACATTGGTGTGCCCTTAACGTTAAGATAACCCATCCCGACCCCATATGCGTTTTTGCCAACGAGATTTACGCAGTTGCCGTATTTTTTGCTTTGAAATCAGGGAACCCTGAAGAACTCTATGAAAAAACAATAGAATGGGGTTTTAAGTCCGAAAACCAGGAAAAAACTGTATTGGAAGCCCTTCTTAGGGCGTCAACCAGCCCCCCAAATGCCCCCTCTCAAGGAGCTATTTGTTCTCTGCAAAATGCTTTTTACCAATTATTACATGCTAAAACCCTAACAGAAGGTATCCTTTCCTGTGTAGAAGACACTTTTCCTGTGGATAGGGCCAGTTGTGGAGCCTTGCTGGGAGCAACGTATGGAGAAAAGGCTTTTCCAGAAGAGTGGAAAAAGGTCTTACAGTCTTCCCCATTAGGGGAAAAACGCCCTCCTGACTACCAGCCGCACAATATATTTCTGATAGCTGAAAAACTCATAGCATCTTGTATTTAATAATAAAACAATAGTAACAGAAAAATTGGAGCGAATACGATTAGTCTTATTGAAACGAAAGCGCTGCAACAGCATACCTCGTTTGAGCAGTGGTACGGATGAATATCTCAAAGACGATAATAACCTTAAACAAACAGGCCTTGCAATTTTCCCGTCTCATATGGGCATTGCAAGGCCTGTTATGATATAGATGGTCCTGACGGCACATTCCGTCTATTCATGTATTCCTTTTGATGAAAAGTCCTTTTCCAATGGACTAGAACTTATACATGAAGGATGCCGTCACCCCTTGCCCCGTCTGATGCTCTGATGCCTGCACGTTATAACCAAGGCCAAACGAAACATTATCCTTTTGCAGTTCCACGCCGAACACTCCGTCAAAAGCCGTCGTATCCATGACGCGGCGCTTCATAGAGTCGGAGGCATTAACCCCTGGGGTGCGCACGTCAATCTTGGTTTTGGTGTCACCCGCAGCTGGCACTACGGAAAGATCGGCCTGCGGCTTGATCTTCCATCCGGATTCCGTCTCGAAGGACTTGCTCAGGTTCACGCCCACGGGAAACTGCCAAACGTGCTGGAGATCGCCGTCGGTACGGAACAGGTCGCCGCCCTGATCGAGCTTCGTGGAGAACGAATCCGTCTTCACTGCCATGTAACGGACGCCGACATGGGGCATCACGTCGAGGACGTCGGTCTTGACCATGTACTCGGCCTTGACCCCGGCGGTAATCACGTCGGAATCCACATCCGCTTTGATCTTTCCGCCCATGCCGAGGGAGGACGGGATGTCCTGCTTCAGCTCGTTCTTGGAAGCGGAATAGCCGAGGTCGGCAACCACGTTGATGTTGTCCATGTTCCAACCGCCGTAGACAGATACGCCCCAGAAATCGAAGTCATTCTTGGTGCTGTTGAAGTCGCCGCGCGACTTGGTGTCGCCCGCGCCCACGTTGAGGGCGAGACCGACCCGACCCTTGCCCGCGCCCGCGTCGAACGTCCAGTCCCCACCGATTACGCCGCCCGCAAAGTCAGTATTATATCCGGCATCAAGCCCGCCTGCGCTGAAATCACGTGTACGGTTTGCCCCATAAATGGCGTTGGCCCACAAATCGAAACCATCTTCATGCAGATTCGTTCCTTTCTGTGCCACACTACCGGCAAGGGACAAATGCTCCTGAAGAGCCCGCGCCGGGGCCTGAGCCACGGCAATCGCCGAAGCCTGTACACCGCCCGCGTAGGCAAGTTGCGCCGCACTGTCAGCGGTAACCCGCACTTGCCTATCAGAGAGTTCAGAGTCCATCAAACCGGACAAGAAGCGGACTCCAGCGGCATCGGGGTTGTTCACGTTACCAGAGGCAATCGCAGCCAAGATATTGGGTATGGCGTACTGGGAAAATTCATCGGGCCTTTTGGCTTCCGTTTTCACGACAAACTTGCCGCCGTCCGTATTCACAGCAGCGTTGAAAAGTCTACTGACGATAAGATCGTCCCCTTGCCAGCCTTCTATTTTATCGTTCACGAAGCCGGAAGTAACAGTATATTCCTGACTTCCCTTTACATCCATGATATGCAACTTCGCCCCGCCATCGACGGAAAGCCTGCTTGTCCCGTCCCCCTGCAACGCTCCTTCACCATCGGCAGCGGCGGCATTCACGACGAGCAGGGATTGCCCCGCAAACGTTGCCGTATTCTCGGTGACGGATGGGGCGGTAGCCAATGAACCATCCACAAGAAGCGCCCCGATAGCGGAGAGTTTCTGTGAGGACTTGATTGCCAAAGCAGCCGTGACGGAATCCTTGCCCCACGTCAGATCGGCATTATCAAGGGCGTCCTGAACGGCTTTCTGAGCCCACGCGCTGTCTTTGTCGCCAAAAACAAGCAAAGAATTCCGGCCAACGGCAAATCTACCGTCTACAGCTCCATTGGCAAACGACTCGAAAACGCCTATCGAAGCATCGGAGACCAGATTCCCACCGTCCTTCCACGCGGGATCAAGAAACACATTCGCCCCATTCAGAGAGGCCTTGCCGACTGTCAGTCCGCCAGCGTTTTGCGCAGAGCCTGCGCAAAAGGCAGCGTACGCGTCCACATGGCTTCCGCCAGCAGCAGGCCGCGCTCCCGCGCCAGGGCAAACAGGCTTTGCGCCTGGGCCGCGTTCAGCGTCAGGGGCTTTTCGCACAGCACATGTTTGCCCGCAAGCAGCGCCGCGCGGATGTGCTGTGCGTGCAGAGGATGGATGCTGCCGATGTAAACGACGTCCACGGCCGGGTCGGCCAGCAGCGCCTCATATCCGGCAAAACTTTTTGCAAAGCCGTACCGCCCGGCCAGGGCTTGGGCCCGCGCGCTGTCCCGGGCCGCAATGGCGTAAGGCTGCACCTCCTCCCGCAGACTGTCCAGCGTGCGCGCCATGCGCCCGGCAATGTTTCCCGCCGAAAGGATCGCGAAATTCAGCATTGC
>OLRX01002579.1_pt1 | contig 11364 bp, 16 predicted proteins | sample 1672991 | NCBI WGS metagenome assembly OLRX01 (sample SAMEA3136744, study PRJEB25190) | human gut metagenome | biome: human gut; feature: human-associated habitat; material: faeces | place: Austria | collected 2013
GGCATCCTCGGAATCGCCCGTCAATCCCACTTTCTCGTCATAGTAAGTCAAGCCATAAGTAGTACCTTTTCCTCGAATTTCATATTCTCCGGATCCTAGATCATATATCCCACCTAGTTGTTCTATATCATCTATGTATAGCCATGTTGGTCCGTCAGACTTTTCAGGTTTCGATATACGATAAGCAACTCCAACGGCACCTTCAAAACCTGCCGCTTCTGTCGCAGCCGAAGAATCAAACGGAAGGTAGATATATTTGTCGCCATTCATATACATATACTGAAAAGCTTCTTCGGGGATGCCGCTTTCATCATTATTTTCTGTCTTCCGGTCGGAGTCCTCAATATCTAAATTTGTCTGAGCTGATTCTTCAGCAGAAGGATTTGAAAGCGCTTTATCTTCTTTCGTCGTATTCGCTCCGCAGGCGGAAAGAACGCATACCGACAAAAGCATCGTGAGTATAAGGCATATTAACCTTGTTTTATTTTTACCTGACTTCATTGTACATCTCCTGTTCATAATCGTCAACCGGGTTTTACGTCAGTTTACTTATTCGTATTTAACGAGAGTCTGGATTTCATTCACCACATTCCTAACCTGCTTCTTCGGCACTAAATACAGAATTCCATTTAAATCCTGTTCATCGCAGCCTATGTCCCTAACCCAGGCAGAAATAACTAAAGTGTTATTCTCGGCAAACTCAATCTTTATGTATTTTTTTAATCCCACGCCGCATTTCCATACATCTTCATTGTTTTCGGTCATGTGCTTATATCTTCTTTGTCTCAGCAAGTTCGAAATGCGCTCTTGCAATCCGTCAAAGTTTGTATATTTGCATTTAACAATTGTACGACCCATACTCATCCTCCTCTGTTTTTAAGCTGTCTTCCGCAAACGGGACAAGTCGAACGTTCCCCTGCGACATTGATTTTGCAATGGTCACAGTAGTTTTGCTTTTTGCTGTTTACAATCGAATCTAGCGCTGCCTTGTTGCTTCTCTTTACCCCGCCGCATATCATCAAAATAACTCCTGCTATAAACACGAAAGCCAGTATTATAATGATTAGTATATTCTTCTCCGGAGAATTAATAAACACAAACGAGCGTATATCACTCAGCCCATCAATTCCTAACAACAGCGAGAAAGCGGCCATACAAAGCCCTACTCCAAACATGCGCCACAACCTCCATTTATACCTTTTTGCCTTTAGTGTTCTCCTCATCGCTGCAGCATCTGCCGCCGCTATTCAGCCAATAGCCTCTTTATCTCAGCTTCCACAAACCCCCTCCTTAACTCAGCAACTTTGCAGAAAAACGGATCTACATGCTCTTCATCTCCATAAGCCAACATAAAATTAGCAACACAATGCTCACAAAAGCGGATATTTTCGCATTTATTGCATTTATAAGCATCAGAAGATTTTTTCTCTATAAACTCATTTTGGATATACTGCCATCCTTCATCAAAGCTTCCTTTGCGCAAGTCAAATTTTCTGTAAGAAGCGCGCACGCAGCCCTGCATTTTTAAATCAGAAGTAATAAATACATGCTGATTTGCAATAGAGCATGGGTAGAGGTATCCTTTAGAGAATCGTTCTTTTGTACGCTGCGGAAGCGTCTGTATTTCTCCTGTCAAAAGTTCTTTGGCAACGTCTTTCCAGAACTGATTTCTCCCTTTGTCCTTTATATCAAAGTCAAAGGCTTCCTCCGGCGTCAATCGTAATGATACCGGTTCCGTAGATCCATCGCTCATAGGATGTACATCTAATATTACAACCATCGGAACACCAAGTTTGTTTCCAAACTCTCTTACTTTGTACAAGTCACCGATGTTCTGTTCCATTGCAACAAATTTTAATTCATAATTAATTTCGTTTTTCTGCAATAATTCCAGAGCATCCATAAACTGTTTAAAACTGCCTTTTACTCCTGTTACCTTTTCATAAGATTCTTCATTGTATCCATACATAGAAGTGCTGATCACCTCTACCGGATATTCTTTAAATAAATCAACATGTTTTTGAGACAGCAGAGTTATATTAGATAATAAAGATATCAAAACCCCTTTTTTCTTAGCATGAACATACAATTCTTCAAAATCCGACCGAGCAAAAATCTCTCCGCCAGTAAAATAGCAATCCAGAAGCCCGCGCTCCACCAAAATATCAAAGATATTCTTAAACTCATCCGTAGTCATATCCTTATGAGCTCGTCCCGGTTTTGCATAACAATGAACACAATTCAAGTTACATTTACATGTCAACTCAAATCCCGCCGTGAACGGAGCCCTGATATCATCAAAATTTTCGTCTATAAAATCGTTCATCAATTGACTATGCATACAATATACATCTGCCATAATTCATACTCCCTTATCCAATAATCAGCTTCTTTTCCATCAGCTGCATTATGAATTTCTCAACTGAACATGCTTCTGCCGAATCAACAGCTAATCCATATATATCACATATAGATTTTTGCAATTCAGATAAATTTTTCGCAGTTGGCGCAGTCTTCCATATCAGAGCCGCTGCATCATTCAGATAAACAGGATCATTGCTCGCTTCATTATATCTTATGGGCATCAAAATGGATTTCCCATATATCTCTCTCAAAATTAAATCCGGGTTTGTTTTCATCTATACATCCTTCCCTTCGCATTCGCAGGGTCTTCCGCAAATTTTTTGAATCTTTGCGGAAGACCTCGCGCTCACTTAACTTTTTTCATTTTCCCTGATAGCAGCATGGTTTAAATGTACAGTGATATGGAATTTCCGGACCATAAGCCGCAACTCTATCACTCTTCGTCAGGATCACCATCTGCGGAAACTCAAATGTTCTAACCTTTTCCATATGCGCAACCTCCTCTCTTTAAGAAAAATATTGTATCAATATTTTTTATTCTCTCTCATAATTTAAAGCTATTATCTCTCTCATATTCACGGCAATTTAAGGCTATTATCTCTCTCATATTCACGGCCGTCAAGTGTTAAGGTATTTCCCTTGATCGAATATTCCATGACGGATACAGAACCATCCCGAGATTTTAGCTGTATCTCATTCGTCTTACCTTCCGTGAGTACCCATGTTCCATTATCAGTGAGTACCCATCCACTACTAAGAACAACACTTTCACCTCGATTATATGTACCGTCTTCATTAAAAAAGATTATATCACCATGATTTTTCTTCCAGGTGCCTATTATTGACGATTCGCCCGTATTCGCTCCGCAGGCGGAAAGGACGCATACCGCTAAAAGCATCATGAGCATAATCACCGCCAGCCTTGTTTTGTGTTTACTTTGCTTCATTTTTTACCTCTCCTTTTTTACCTCTCCTTTTCATACTATTATTTGCTTTACCTAATCAATCGTCAATTTGACTTCACGTTGTTTAAAATCTCCGCAGGTGCGGCGGCGATTTTATATTTTCAATTAACTTTTTTATCTTTATCGTCGGGGTTTGTGTAGTTATTAATCACCACTTGCGGCTGAGAATAAAGTTCCGACGCTTTGGGACCCGGTTTTATACACAGCATGATTATCCCTGCAACCAGGTTCACGAAAAGCAGCGTACAGACCTTCATACCGGTTGAAACATCACAACCCCGATTGTAAGTCTTAAACACAACAACCGTCATTGGGATGCACCACGCCAGTGGGATGAACATAAACAGTAACGCATTAACAATGCACCCTATGATTAAGAAAACCTTAATGGCCGTTATACTTCCGCTATTTTGCATATTGAATTCCTCCTTCCCCGTTGTATCCGGTGTAGCGATTGTTATCACTTCCAGCACGGCTACAACTAACCAAAGCATTATTAAAATTACTTGTCCGCTATCTGCGCCATTAAAAAAATATGATAAATAGTAATTTGTAACAGGCATTCATCCTCCTCCGTCTCTAAATCTATAAAACTAATAAACCTAAACGACAGCCTCCTTTCTTATGAATTTACAAGCAGCAGTTATACTTCTGCCATTTTCCATATTGACTTTTTCACCCTTAAATCAGGTTTTTTAGAGTTGTAAAAACTATTTGATAAAATTATACAAAAAAAAAATTGTCAACTGTTTTCGAGAAAAAAAGTTGATTGTAAGATAAAGTTGGATACTAAAAAAGCCATAGTGACATACCCGCATGACAAAACGCAGCTGCGACACAACATTTGTCAAGAGAGGGCATCCACTATGGACCGCCGCAATTAAAGCACAGGTCTGCCGAAACGCATCTGACGGACAGGGACTGCCTTTATTGTTTGCCTTTTTTAATTATTTTAGCTATAACTACAGTATTTGTTATGAATTTTACCTTAACCGGAAAGCTCTCGCCCACTTTGTCATACAATCTGCCGGCGGAGTATGTCCCGTTAGCGGTTGTATATACACTGTTTGCGACATATCCGAGAGTTACATTAGGCATATTGGGTAAAACAACCCGTATAGCTTCACTGTCATGAGGGTTATACGGCTCCTTAACGCATTGCAGCATCAGACCGGGTACAAACGGCTCTTTTCCGCAATAGTATTTAAATCCTACAATAGATACGTATTTTTTCATAGCTGCTTTCCCCTTTCTTTTTACGTCTTACTTACGTCTTACGGCATAAGTATAACACACGTATTGTCCCAAAAAGCGGTCATTAAAAAATTACGTATTCTATCAAAATGTTTTTCCTAAAGCTTTTCAGCCCATTCAGCCTCTTTGAACCCTACGAGAACAACGCCTTCGGTCACTACTATCGGACGTTTTACCAACATTCCATCCGTAGCCAGGAGACGGAGCTGCTCTTCTTCCGTCATATCTTTGAGCTTGTCCTTCAAGCCCATGCTTCTGTAAAGCATACCGCTCGTGTTGAAAAAGCGTTTCAGCGGCAGGCCGCTGAGCGCGTGCCAATTTTTCAGTTCATCATACGTAGGCGCTTCCAGCTTAATATCTCGCAGATCGTATGTAATCCCGCGTTCATCCAGCCATTTCTGCGCTTTTTTGCACGTTGTGCATTTAGGGTAGCAAATATACTCCATTGCTTCTCCTCCGAAATCATTTTTTATATATTATATATTATTTTGCATTCCTCTACAATACATGTGCAATACATGCCCGGTTTACTCTTCCACATCTTTGTTAACTTAAACTAAATTATAGGTTGACATTCATGGCTTTTTATCATAAACTATGTATTAGCCGGCAGAACGAATGAAACGGAGAGAAACTTTGAAACAACGAGTAAAAACCAGAGACTTGATACTTTGCGCGCTTTTCACTGCGCTCACTGCCATTGGCGCATTCATACGCATTCCCGTACCCGTCGTGCCTTTTACACTGCAGTTCCTGTTCACCATGCTCGCAGGGCTTCTCCTAGGCGGAAGAATGGGCGCGATAAGCGTGGGGCTTTACGCAATTCTCGGGCTTATAGGACTTCCTATATTTGCAGAAGGCGGTGGGTTCGGATATTTTCTCAAACCCAGCTTCGGATATATAATAGGATTTATAATAGGCAGCTATGTAACAGGCAAGCTGGCGGACAAACCCGGAAAGCTGACGTTCAAAAAACTCCTCGCCGCGAATTTTATCGGGCTTTTGATTGTATACGCAGCCGGCATGATTTACTACTATATAATATGTAATTACGTTATAGCGACGCCGATAGGCTTCTGGCCATTGTTCCTGTATTGCTTCCTGCTCGCTGTTCCTGGAGATATAGCTCTTTGCTTCCTCGCGGCTGTATTGGCAAAGCATCTGAAGCCTATATTAGCTAAAATGAGACTGCAATAAAACAAACACGAGGTTTTTCACAAATGGAATTAGTAGACACTCTGAAACAAAAAGCTCTGAACGGCGGTGAGATAACCAGAGACGAAGCTATCGCTCTCTCATCCGCTCCTCTCGGAGAGCTCGCCGCCGCGGCGGATGAGATAAGAACGAAAATGTGCGGCAACGGCTTCGACATATGCACAATAATAAACGGAAAGTGCGGTAAATGTTCTGAAGACTGCAAATACTGCGCTCAGAGCGCACACTATCATACAGACTGCGCAGAATCGTATCCCTTACTTTCTACAGACGAAATTCTGAACGAAGCGAAATACAACGCAGAACGAGGCGTACTGCGATATTCCATCGTCACATCGGGAAAGAGACTTTCCGACGCTGAGGTAAATCATGTATGCGAGAGCATAAAAGCGGTGCGCGAAAAAGTAGGAATAGAGGTCTGCGTATCCTTCGGATTGCTCGAAGAATCTGCCTTTCGCAAAATAAAAGAAGCAGGAGCATCCCGCGTACACTGCAATCTCGAGACCTCCGAGCGTTATTTCCCTCAGATATGCACTACTCATACATATCAGGATAAAATCGACACACTCAAAGCCGCCAAACGCGCCGGACTTTCAATTTGCTCCGGAGGAATAATCGGGCTCGGCGAAACCATGGCGGATAGAATAGACATGGCAATACAGGCGCGCGAGCTGGGAGTCAAATCCATTCCTGTCAACCTGCTCAATCCCATACCGGGAACCCCATACGAAAACAACCCACATATCACCGCCGAAGAAGCAATGCGATGTGTAGCTCTGTTTAGATTTTTGATACCGGACGGCTCAATCAGGCTCGCGGGCGGACGCGGGCTTCTCAGCGACAAAGGCGAGGGCTGCTTCTGCAGCGGAGCGAACGCCGCCATCTCAGGCGATATGCTGACTACATCCGGTATTACAATAGAAACGGATATGAAAATACTATCAAACTTAGGATACGAACCGAGGCTTTGCAATGGCTAAGAAAATCTTTATAACAGGAACGGGCACCGACATAGGAAAAACCTTCGCAGCCGGACTTATAGTAAAGAAGCTGCACGAAAGCGGAAGAAACTCGGCATATTTCAAAGCCGCTATGAGCGGAAACACACGGCAGCCCGACGGAACTCTCGTCCCGGGCGACGCAAAGTATGTCCTCGATATATCCGGAATAAATCAGCCTCTGGAGCAAATGTGTCCTTACGTGTACGAAACAGCGGTATCTCCGCATCTCGCATCCAAAATTGAAGGCAACGCCGTAGAGATGCAGACTGTAAAAGAACGCTTCATGTCTGTTTGTGAGAAATACGATTATGTCACAGTCGAAGGGAGCGGCGGAATAGTATGCCCCATAAGCTTTGACCGCGAGAAAATATGGCTGGAGGATATAATTAAAGAGCTGAATCTCTCGTGTATAATAGTCGCCGACGCCGGACTGGGGACGATAAACCATGTCGCATTGACGGTTGAATACATGCAGAGACGAGGAATAAAAGTCAAGGGCTTGATATTCAACCGCTTCCATCCCGGAGACCTCATGGAAGAAGATAACATCAAAATGTGCGAATACGTCACAGGGCTTAAAACCATAGCCTGCATTCAGGACGGAAGCAGCGACTTGAATATAGACGCGGATAAGCTCGCTGCGCTTTACGATTAATGTTGAGGAGGTAAAAATGATCTGGTATCCTTATCAGCAAATGAAAAAAATGAAGCTTCCGTACAAAATAGCTGACGCGGAAGGCGTATATCTATATACAGACAACGGCCATAGGCTAATAGACTCCGTATCTTCATGGTGGAGCGTAATACACGGCTACAAGCATCCTGAGCTCAATGCAGCTATCCACGAGCAAACGGATAAGTTCGCTCACATCATGCTGGGCGGTCTAACTCACGATCCCGTAGAAAAGCTATCGGACAAGCTCGCGGAGTGGCTGCCCGGAGATCTGGATTACTGTTTTTTTTCTGATTCCGGAAGCGTTGCCGTAGAGGTCAGCCTGAAAATGGCATTGCAGTATTTCGTCAACCGCGGCGATCTGAAACGAACCAAGGTTCTCGCACTCAAGCACGCATACCACGGAGACACCTTCAAAGCCATGGAAGTCGGAGACGACGAGGACTATCACTTCATATTGGAGGCTTACGGCGAGAAGAAAAACGCAATTCACATTCCGACTGAAATAACAGCTCTCGAACAGGCTTTTGAAAAACACCACTCTGAGCTTAACAGCTTCATAGTCGAGCCTTTGCTCCAGGGCGCAGGCGGTATGCGCATGTACGACGTCTCCTTTTTAAAACGCGCCAGAGAGCTATGCGATCAATACGGTGTACTTCTCATTTTCGACGAAGTTGCAACAGGATTCGGGCGCACAGGCAACAGATTCGTCGCTGATCTCGTCCTGCCGGATATACTCGTACTCGGAAAAGCCCTTACCGGAGGTTACATAGGACACGCCGCTACCATCGCCAACCGCAAAGTATACGAAGGTTTTTTGGGAGAGGACGAAAGCAAGGCTCTTATGCACGGTCCCACTTTTATGGGAAACGCCCTGGCATGCAGCGTCGCACTAAAAGGAATAGAGATTTTCCAGCGAGAAAACTACATGGAAAAAATCAAACACATAGAGGCTGTGACTCGCCGAGAAATGGCCGGCTTTTCGGACAGCAGGGTTAAAGAGATACGCATAATGGGCGGATGCGTCTGCATCGAAGTTTTCAACCCCGATGATTTATACGGCTTCCAGCAATTCGCATTTGACCGCGGAGTATTCAGCCGCCCGTTCCTAAGCTATATGTACGCCATGGTGCCTTATGTAATCAAGCATGAGCAGCTCGTACAAATATTGAACACAATGAAAGCCTGGTTCAGACGATAAACATAAAAAGTGCGAACGAGTATACCGCTCTTTCGCACTTTTTCGTATATATTATAATAGTTTTTATTTTACTGCATACATGTGGTTGAGCGGTCCCTTTCCTTTCCCAAGATCGAGCCCATACTCCAGCGCGCCCAATACGTACATTTTCGCTTTCTCCACGCTTTCCTCAAGAGTCGCCCCATCCGCAAGGCCGCATGCTATGGCTGACGACAGAGTGCAGCCTGTGCCATGCGTATTGCAATTATTTACGCGACTAGCTCTGAACCAGCTTGCCTTCCCGCCGCTGTACAGAAGATCTGCGGCGTCGCCCGAGAGATGTCCGCCTTTTATCAGAACTGCACATTTGCAGTTTATTTTCTCTGCGGCAGCGATCATATCCGCTTCCGACTTTATCTCCATTCCCGAAAGCTCCTCCGCTTCAGGTATATTAGGCGTAATAAGCGTCCCCAAAGGAAATAATTCGCCAATGAGCGCGGATTGTGCGTCATTGTTCATGAGAGAGCTTCCGCTTGTAGATACCATAACAGGGTCAATAACTACGTTATCGGCGTTATAAAATCTGAGCCTGTCAGCTATCGCTGTTATAATTTCTGCCGATGATACCATGCCTATTTTCACAGCGTCCGGCCTAATGTCAGTAAATATGCAGTCGAGCTGCTGCGCAACAAACTCCGGCGAGGATTCATATACCCCATATACACCGGTAGTGTTTTGCGCAGTCAATGCAGTTATTGCGCTCATAGCGTAAAGGCCGTGCGCACATATAGTTTTTATATCAGCCTGAATCCCTGCTCCCCCGCTGCAATCCGATCCGGCGATAGTCAGCACCGTTTTCATCCGAACGCCTCGTCGCAAAGCTCGCGCAGCTTTCTGCTCGCATTGCGTATATCATCAGCGGCAAACACAGCGGATACAACAGCCGCTCCGCTCAAACCCAGACCTCCCAGCTCAGATACGTTTTCAGCATTAATGCCGCCTATAGCGCAAACCGGAATGCTGACCGCTTCGCATATAGACTTTACAGTATCTAGCGACACCGGCTTAGCATCTGTCTTTGTAGACGTCCGGAAAACCGCGCCCACGCCCAGATAATCAGCGCCGTCCTCCTCTGCTTTTTTAGCCTGCTCAACAGTCTGCACAGACACGCCGATTATAGCATCGTCCCCAATGATAGAACGTGCATCCGACACGCTCATATCGTCCTGACCCAGATGGACGCCGTTTGCGCTGACTTTTATCGCCATATCTACATCGTCATTTACTATAAACGGAACACAATACTTATCGCATAGCATTCTCATATCCAAGCCCTCTGAAACAAATTCAATACGGGAAATATCTTTTTCTCTCAGCTGAACCATAGACGCGCCGCCTCTCAGAGCTTCTTCCACCGCTTCTCTGAGAGTCATGTCCCCCAGCCAGGATCTATCAGTCACAACATAGAGTCTCAAATCTTTTTTCTTCAAAACATTTATTTTCTCTTTCATTTTTACATCACCTCGAAATTTGCTGCTCTGTCAAGCTCCGCCCCTGTCAGATTATAGACGGCGTCTATCAGATAATTCCTGAACGAAGCATTGCCTGCGCCCGTCTCCTGCATCTTTGCAAACGCCTTTTCTCCGCATACTCCCATAGCGCATACAGCCGCTGACGCCGCTTCTACATCGCAGCCGCCCGCGACTAAATACGCCGCCGTCATAGCAGAGAGCATACACCCGCTGCCTGTAATACACGCCATCGCAGGAACACCGTTTCTTATTGCAAATGCTCTCTCTGCATCCGCGACTATATCTATCGCTCCTGTAATCGCAACCACGCTGCCTGTCTGCGCTGCGAAACTCTTTGCAAAAGCTGCGGAATCCGCCAGATTTTCTTCTGTAACGGCGTCCAGCTCGTTAGCGTCCACGCCCTGAGTCTCGCTGCTGCCCAAGGCTATTGCCTTAATCTCAGAGATATTGCCTCTTATCACAGAAAACTTCACTTCTTTAAGAAGCAGCTTCGCAGTATTCGTTCTCAAAGACGACGCCCCCGCGCCTACCGGATCCAGCACGACCGGATGAGACAGTTCGTTTGCCTTTTTCCCTGCGAGCAGCATGGATTTTATAGTACGCTCGTTCAGCGTGCCTATATTTATATTCAAGCCGGAGCAAATGGAGGTTATCTCCTCTACCTCGGCTGCGTCATCCGCCATTATCGGAGAGCCGCCGCAGGCGAGGAGTACATTTGCGCAGTCGTTTACAGTTACATAATTTGTAATGTTATGAATAAGAGGATGCGCAGAGCGCACCAAATCAGTATATTTTCCCAGCATTATCTCACCATCCGAGTCAGTTTACAGAATATCTATGTATTCGCCGTTCAGCGCTTTGTTCATACTGCGAACTGCGCAGAATTTACCGCACATGGAACAGGTATCCTCATGCTCCGGAGCTCTGTCATCCCGGATGCTTCTGGCAGTGTCCGGGTCAATGGAGCACTCCCACTGTTTTTCCCAGTCAAAGGTTCTTCTTGCATCTGCCATGGCATCGTCCATGTCTCTTGCATGAGGAACTTTTTTTGCAATATCCGCTGCATGTGCCGCGATCCTGGATGCGATGATCCCCTCCTTCACATCCTCCACATTGGGAAGGGCCAGATGCTCTGCAGGAGTTACGTAGCAGAGGAAGGCGGCTCCTGCTGAAGCTGCAA
>OLRX01002601.1_pt1 | contig 11234 bp, 11 predicted proteins | sample 1672991 | NCBI WGS metagenome assembly OLRX01 (sample SAMEA3136744, study PRJEB25190) | human gut metagenome | biome: human gut; feature: human-associated habitat; material: faeces | place: Austria | collected 2013
ATAACCATAAGCAAAAGGACGCATGAAAAAACTCTCGTTTTTTCACACGCCCTTTTTTGCACAGTAAGAAATTTTTATGATCTGTTTAATTTCTCGGCTGGATCACGCTTTTTCCATTGTCAAAAGACGGATTAAAAGCATAGAAATTCTTGCTGTCTAACTTCTCCTGGGTGATGCGCAGGGCTTCACCAAAGCGCTGATAATGAACGACCTCACGCTCTCTTAAATATTTAATAGGCTCACATACATCATAATCAGTCACTACACGGAGTATATTGTCATATGTGGAACGGGCTTTCTGTTCTGCAGCCATATCTTCATGAAGATCCGTGATAATATCTCCCTTACTCTGGAACTCGCAGGCATTAAAGGGCACTCCACCGGCTGCCTGGGGCCAGATCCCGGTAGCATGGTCAATATAATAAGGGCCAAATCCCTGTTCTGCCAGCTGTTCAGCTGTTAAATTACGGGTAAGCTGATGGATAATAGCCGCCACGATCTCCAGATGGGCCAGTTCTTCTGTACCAATATCTGTAAGGACTGCCTTGCATTCCTTGTATGGCATGGAATAACGCTGGGAAAGATAGCGCATGGATGCACCCATCTCCCCATCCGGGCCACCATACTGACTCATTATAAACATCGCCATTTTCGCATTTGGCTCTTTAATATTTACAGGAAATTCCAGTCTCTTTTCATAGATCCACATTAATAACCGCCTCCTTCCCATGGCCACGGGTCATCTGTCCAGGACCAGTAGACTGTATCTTTTGCATTTTCAGCACGTAACGGCCCATACTGGGCTTCGTAGGCATTTCTGGCATCTGCATATGCCTGTGACATCTGCTTTAAATAGGCAATGGCCTGAGAGTCACAGGGATGTGTATCCAGATAGAGATTTGCCTCTGTTACTGCAAAACCAGCCTGATTTACTGCCATAAGCAGGGCATCCCTTGAAGTGTTGTTCATCTAACTGCACCTCCCTTTATCAAAAGCCAGGTCCAGTTCTGAAAAGATGGTTCCCTGGGCTAATCCCCGCTCCGGACCATAAGGGTTCTTCCACTGCTGCCATGGCACATAGGCCATTGCCAGCGGATAATCTTTTTCTAAAACTCCCGGCATACTTCCCGGACAGAAAGCATTGCCCTCCAGTCCCGGCATGTAGTTCCATCCGAAATCTCTGTTATTTTCCCAATTATTTCCATTTTGCGGCACCTGCATGGTTGCGTCATTTGCCGGCAACCGTCCGGTTCCATTATTTGCTGGCATTATCTGAGGCATCTGCCCTGCCATCCCATTTTCCGGCATCATCCGGGGCGTCTGTCCTGTCATCCTATTTTCCGGCATCATCCCATCATTCATCGGGTTTCCCATCTGAGGATACCGGGTTACGTTTCCCGCCTGCATTGCCGGATCCAGGCAGCTTCTCACAGACTGGTTCTGGTTTCCGGATACCTTACGGCACCGGCCGCTGCAGCCGCAGTCACTATATTTCATATCTGTATATGGCTCCATATCAATTAATATCTCCTTTTCTTTTCCCTATTAATTTATGTAGTCCTGCTAAATGCTGTTACAACCGCTGCCATCTTTTCCTGTATACCACTGCCCTTTCCCACATTCTGTTTTTTCTCCGTTATCTGCACACATTGTCCCTCTGTCCCATATCTTATAGTACAAACATATCAAAGACAGCACTTACCGGTGCCTCTTTCCTGTGTTTAAGCAATCATCAGTAAGTAATTAAAAGGAGCGTGGATTTATGTGTTGGTTTGGATGTAATAATCGCTGGAACAATGGATGCAATAGCTGGAATAACGGATGCAGCGGCAGTTGTGGACGTTGTAATAACAACGGATGCGGCGGCAGGAATTCCTTCCGCGAAGGCTTCCGCCAGGGATACTGGCAGGGATACAATGATGCACTGTGGAACCGCGGCAGCTGTGGCTGTGACCATGATGGCGGCTGTGGCGGATGCGGCAGTAACCGTGATGGTGGCTGTGGCGGATGCGGCAGTAACCGTGATGGCGGCTGTGGCGGATGCGGTGGCAGCTGCAATTAGCCCATATGCTCTCATGCCTCTCCCGGCATGACCGAATACGATCCGGTATAGATCTGCTTAGACAGGTATGAAAAGAAGGGCCTTGGATTCATCAAAGATCCAAGGTCCTCTGACCGTCCGTCTTAAATATGTATTTTTTACTGATAAGCGCTTTTCTCATATTAAAACCCAGCCTTATTTTGGCGAAAATCCCTTGTGTTTTTCACTTTAGGATAGTAGAATTAAACAAGGAATGTTAAATTACGAGGGATATGTTGCATATGAAATTAAAAATCACGGCTTTTATAACATTAGCAATGTCTTTGACAATGGCAGGTACAGTATTTGCAGGAACCTGGGAAAATGGTTCAGGTGAAAATTCTCAAAGATGGAAATACAATTATGGAAATGGAACTTATGCACAGAATAGCTGGCAGTGGATCGACGGTAATAATGACGGAATAGCAGAATGTTATTATTTTGATGCTGATGGATGGATGTTGTCAGATACCATTACATCAGATGGTTATCAGGTTAATGAAAATGGTGCCTGGGTAAAAGATAATAATGTACAGACTAAATCTTTAAGTAATAAGCAACATACAAATCTTACAAATGCATCAGATGGTACATATTATCTATACAAAACAGATGTTTACGATTATGAGACACAAGCACAGTTATTAAAGGGAAAGGAAACCGACAGCGCATCTTCTTTACAGGAATTTTATGATTGGGGAAAAAGCCGCAAATTTATTTTATCAGCATCATGGGATACACAAGTTGATCAATTAACTATTAAAAACACTTCAGATGCAGGTGCAGATATACAGCCAGCCGGTGTTGACTCAAGAGTGGCCGAACATGTCCGTGAAAAACATTATGAACATATAGGAGATCAGTATATATATACTTCTCCATACAATTCGGATTATCATGAATATATTCGTTTTTTTGATAACAATACATTAGAAGTCAGACATAAAATGACCATTCTGGTTTCCTCAAGCCCTAAGATAGTTTTTGCGTATTTTGATGTTGTTCAGTATTTTAGAAAATAATAAAACAACTTATTTAAAAAAATGTACTTTGGAACGAAAAACGGCGACTGGGAAAACCTCAGTCGCCATTTTTGTATATATTATTCTGTTTAGAATTGCGGGAGTGCAAAGCACGTAGCAATTTGGTATCAGAGGGGTTTAAATACCTTATAATCCAGCCAGTCAAAATCTACCTGAACTCCATCCCCATGAAGATCCTGACAGGAAACACCCACCATGGCACCTGTAAAACCATTTCCGTCTACACGTTCATCGGAAAGATTTCTCATATCAAGCACATCTCCTACCTGGGTATAAGAGATTCCGTCCTGTGAAACGAAAAATGTCACATCACATTCTCTTACTTCTGCCTTTAAATATACAGGTTTTCCATTTTCTTCCAGATAAACCTTTTCGCCCTGGGTGATTTCCTTATTAAGAGGGATCGGATCAGACCACGGGCCTTTGGGATCCGAAGCAGTTACCATAAAATTGTGAGTATCTTTAAAACGGTGCCGGTTGGTGTATACCATGGTATGGATCAGGTAGAAAGTAGCATTATCATATGTAAGATTGGGCGCCCATATACCGCAGGCAGTGTCCATTCCTTTTATATCAAATTTTGTTTCATCTGTAAGAGCATGAAAAAGGATGCCCCTTAGTATCAATGTCTACTAAGGCAGCATCCCTTTCTTTTCGCTGCTTATTAGTTTAACCATTCCTTCATGGCTGCGATCTGTCTGAGCGCATCATCCCGCCCCAGCTCATAAACTTCCTTAAGCTTCTTTTGGTCTGCCTCCATGCGTCCGATGGACAGCGGAACGCTTGGGCGGATCACAAAGATCTTTCCTTCTTTTTCCCATTTTTCAATCTCATCTAATGTATGATTATACACATCCGGGCGTTTGTATACAGCTTTTACAAATTCCGGATATTTCCTGTATACAAGCTTTGTCAGACTGATCCCTTCTTTTTCCTTCCTGTATCCCTTATGGCGGGTCAGTACCACTACATCCTTGTTATATCCCATTTTTGCAAATGCCTTTACCGGGATACTGTCTGTACAGCCGCCATCAAGAAGCTTCATTCCTGCTGTCTTTACGATTTTTGAAACAAGAGGCAGTGACGCGGAAGCTCTCATCCGGTCTATCTCCTCCTTCATATCTGTAATAGGAAGATACTCTGCTTTTCCAGTCTCTACATTACTGCAGCCTACATAAAACTTTGTATGGCTTTTCTTAAAGGCCTCGTAATCATAAGGATCCAGCTTTTCAGGCAATGTATGATAGCAGAATTTTTCCTCTGCAATGTTGCCGGTTAAAAACAGGCTCCGAAAGCTCATAAAGCGCCAGTTGCGGCAATACTTCATATAATACCGGATGCTTCTGCCCTTCTGTCCTGACACAAAGGAACAGCCATGAATGGCACCTGCAGATACTCCGATCACACCATCAAATGTAATGCCGTTTTCCATAAATCCATCCAGCACTCCGGCCGTATAAATACCTCTCATACCGCCGCCTTCTAACACCAGTCCTGTCTTTTTTTCTTTCATAATCTATTCTTCCGGCTCTGAAACCGGCTCCTCTTTCTGTTCTGTCTCTTCTTCTGTCGTATTTTCTGTTTCTGTCTCCTGGACCACATTTTCTGCTGCTTCCGTCTTTTTTTCCTCTGTGGTCTCTTTTGCAGGCTCTTTTGCTGTTTCTTCCTGGACAAAATCATCCTCTGTCACAGCAATGTGCTGTTCCTCTGTCCCATCTTCTTCCTTCTGGATCGGTGTACCGCACTTACTGCAGAAAGAATCACCCTTTTTCACAGCAGCACCGCAGCAGGGACATTTTTCCGTAGTATCCAGCTGGCTGAGTTTTTTCTCTAACTCTGCCACATGAACCATGGCACTTTCGATCTCCGGGAAGAATATTTTGTATTCATCTTCCGAATCATCTCTGTGGTTTTTAAAATACACTGCACCAATTGCAGCATACAGTTCATTGATCTTCTGCTTTTCCCCCCGGATCTGGGCCTTTAACTGAAGCACCTGTGCAGCATCTTTTGCCTTTCTTGCAGCTTCTTTTCCATAACCGGTCAGATTTTTACTGATCTCATCAAAGAATGTCATACTGTTCACGCTCCTTCTTCTTTTTCGCTCATTATAGACCATTAGAAACAGGAATGTCAACGGCAGAAAAAACAGCGGATATAAGATCTCAATCTCCCATATCCGCTGTTTTTGATCTTCAAAAAAGCCACTTTTTTAATGCTTATAAAAGCTTATGCAAGTTTTTCTTCATTACTATGTTTTAATTCAGCCTTCTTCTGGAACAGTTCCTTACCAGATGTGTATACAATGATCACACCAAGGACCATTAACAGGATGGCAATGATCAGCTGCAGTCCTTCTACCATAAATACAGCAGTTCCTGCGCCAAATGCATTGACCAGGGCAATTGTTCTTTCAACCAGTGCAGTAAAGGTTACGCAGAGCATGATGATCAGTGGCGGGAACAATGTCTTGTTCTCTCTTCCTGTCACCTTTAAGAATACACATAAAGTGATCAGTACCAGGGCACTTAACAGCTGGTTTGCACTTCCGAACAGAGGCCAGATATTTGAATATCCGATCTTTGTTAAGATAAAGCCGCATACCAGAGTAATAACAGTTGAGAAATATTTATTGCAGAATAACTTTCTCCAGCCTTCTGCATGTTCCATATCATCTACACTGAACAGTTCCTGGAAGGACATACGTCCGATACGTGCTACAGAGTCAAGGCTTGTAAGCGCCAGGGCAGATACACACATAGTCATAAAGCACTGTGCTACATAAACCGGGATACCGAACATTTCCAGGAAACCTGCAACACCTGCAGAGAAGATCTGGAATGGAGTTCCTGTTGCAGCAGTTCCGTCAGCAGCTGCAGCAGCGCCTGCTACACAGAGAGCCAGAACAGCTAATAAGCTTTCCAGTACCATTGCACCATAACCAACCTTTAACATATCCTTTTCATTGGAAATGGTCTTGGAAGAGGTACCGGAGGAAACCAGGCTATGGAAACCGGAAACAGCACCACATGCAACAGTTACAAACAGGATCGGGAACATATCTCCCATTTTTGCATTCTTAAATCCAGTATAAACCGGAAGGTTCATAGTTGGATGAGCAACTAACAGACCTACAACAGCACCGATGATCATTCCTGCAAACATAAATGTGGTCATGTAATCACGAGGCTGCATTAAAAGCCACATTGGCATTACAGCTGCCATAAAGATATAAGCAAAGGTCAGATAAGACCAGGTATCTTTTCCGGCTACTAACGGGAAAGCCATACCGATTGCCAGTGCTGCAATGGTGCATGCAAGTCCGGCAGCTGTTTCTTTCCAGCCGGTGAGATGTAAATGCTTCTGCATTACGCCAAATACCATGGCAAATACGATGAATAACAGGGAAATAGAACCGGCTGCGCCGTTTGTCTGTGCTGCAGCAGACAGCTCTGTTACACCATCCTTTACAGTATAAGCGTTAAATGTACCTGCTACCATGTCTGCAAATGCTGCAATAACGATCAGGGTAAACAGCCAGCAGAACAATAAAAACAGCTTACGTCCGGTCTTGCCAATATACTTTTCGATCAGAAGTCCCATAGACTTTCCTTCGTTCTTAACACTGGCGTACAGAGCGCCGAAGTCTGTAACAGCGCCGAAGAAAATACCACCGATGATGACCCATAAAAGTACGGGAAGCCAGCCAAATGCTGCCGCCTGGATAGCTCCGGTCACAGGGCCTGCGCCTGCGATCGATGAAAACTGATGGGCAAAAACAGTCCAGCCGTCTGTAGGAACATAGTCCTGTCCGTCTTCCTTAGCAACTGCCGGTGTCTTGGCTTTTGGATCAATTCCCCACTTATTAGCCAGCCAGCGACCGTATAATGTGTAACCTGCAAAGAGGCATACAGCTGCGATTAAAACAATTACAAGTGTATTCATAATCTTTACTCTCCTCTCATGTAATTCTGTGGTCTAGTACATCGTATTAATTCAATGTAAAACATCCAACTGCCATTTTCCGTAAGCGGATCACTAACCGAAAGTTTTATCGCCAAATGTCTATGTGTCCTTGCATACCTGCACACAGTCCCCATAGCCGCCTGGCAATGCTTACACAGTAAAAAAAGGCCCGTCTTCCCGAATATCCCAAATGTTCCCAAATGGATACTCCCCAAGAAGACGAAGCCCCAAAACTCCGCGTTACCACTTCTTATTGCCGGTTTTCACCAGCCACTTAAGTCCTATCCTCCGACTCTCCGTTCAGACGAATAGGCTCCCTTTTAACGGCGGGATCCCGGTCTGTCTTACTGACAGTTTCCTGTTTTCATACAGACTGCTTGCAGGTGATATCTTTTTTGCCGCGCTGCTTTCTCTCACCAACCGGAAGCTCTCTGCAATGCGTAGATGGCAAAAAAGTGTTGTCCTGTTCTTCGCATTTGAATGTCAAACTCTTGAATAGTTGTCATTATAGTCTCTTTTTTCCATTTGTCAATTCCCTGTGTTTATACTTTCTTTATATTTTCTATATCTAAATTTTATAAAATATATTCCTACAGGTTCTAATAACCTGTTAAAGTCCTATGTTTTTAAGATTCAACGTGAATTTAACTAGGAATTTTCTTCTATTTGAATTATAATATCTACAGATTTTTCAAAGAGATTCTTACAAAATTTTCATTTTTTTCAATTTTAAAAAGATTTTTAAAGAGAGGATTTAAACCATTATGAACGACTCACACAAGCAGACACCTAAAAAAATGGACCATGGATCCGGTCACTCCATTGCAACCTGCTTCGGGGTTATTGGCTGGCTCTCTCATGGCATACTGTCTGTGATCACTGCCGGTCTTATTATCATGGCGATCGTCGGCCTTCTGATCTATGCAAAAGCAAAGCCGGAGCTGGATAAATGCCGTGAGATCGCCTATGACAAACTGGCGCAGATGGAACGGTCCGATTTTTCCATGCTCTCTGATACCCTCATTTATGATAAGGACGGAAAACAGATCGGGCTTATTAATGCAGGCCATTATCAATATGTAGATATCAGTAAGATCAGCATGAACCTGCAAAACGGCTATATTGCCCAGGAGGACCGCCGCTTTAAGAGTCATGGCGGTGTAGACTGGATCGCAACCTTCCGCGCCGGTCTCGCCTTGGTCAAGCACGGCGGCCATGTGACCCAGGGAGGCAGTACCATTACCCAGCAGGTGATCAAAAATACATATCTTACCCAGGAGCGTACCTTTACAAGAAAGATCGTTGAGATCCTTCTTGCACCTGAGATTGAGAAAAAATACTCCAAAGCAGACATTATGGAGTTTTACTGCAATACCAATTTCTATGGCCACCAGTGCTATGGTGTAGAAGCTGCCAGTCTGTATTACTTCGGAAAACATGCCAGCGATCTGGCTCCGGAAGAAGCAGCCATCCTCATTGGTATCAGCAACAGTCCCTCTGCCTATGATCCGGTAGCCCATCCGGACGCCTCCAAAGAAAAGCGGAATGATGTTTTAGACAGTATGAAGGATGTAGGCTATCTCTCTGAGGAGGATTACGAAAGCGCCGTAAATGCCCCCTTTAAGATCGTACAGCAGGAATCTGAGGGAACCGACGAAAATTACCAGAGCAGCTACGCCATCCACTGCGCAGCCCTGGAGCTGATGAAAAAGGACAATTTCCAGTTCCAGTATGTATTTAAAGATAAAGAAGATTATACACAGTATACAGACCGGTATACAGCAGCTTATTCTGAAAAATCCGACCTGATCCGCGGCGGAGGCTTTAAGATCTATACTTCATTGGACAGCCAGCTGCAAGACCAGCTCCAGGTCCAGATCGACCAGTCTCTTTCCGGCTTTACAGAACTTCAGGATAATGGCAAATTTGCCCTTCAGGGCGCCGGTGTTATTGTAGATAATAAAACCAACTACGTAGTTGCCATTGTGGGCGGCCGTGGAACAGAGGATAAATTTAACAGAGCCTATTTAAGTGCCAGACAGCCCGGAAGTACCATAAAGCCTTTGATCGACTATGGCCCTGCTTTTGATACCGGTGAATATTATCCTACACGGATTGTAAATGACCACAAATGGACCGACGGACCTTCCAACAGCGGCGGACGCTATTTTGGAAATGTAACAGTCCGCGAAGCCTTAAACCGAAGCTTAAATACAGTTGCATGGCAGATTTTAGAGGACATCGGTGTTGATTACGGTCTGGATTACCTGGGAGAAATGCAGTTCCAGAAGCTGACTTATGTGGATAATAACGTTCCTTCCTTAAGTATCGGCGGTTTCACCAACGGTGTCCGGGTTGTAGATATGGCAAAGGGCTACAGCACCCTTGCAAACGGCGGTGTATACAATGACCGCACCTGTATTACAAAGATCATTCATGAACACGACGGTGAACTGACTAAGGACTTAAAGCCCTCTGCACACCAGGTCTACAGAGATGATTCTGCATTTATGCTTACAGACGTTTTAAAGGGCACTTTCACTGCTTCCTACGGCACCGGTCAGGGACTAGGACTGGACAATGATATGCCGGCAGCCGGAAAAACCGGTACTACCAACAGCAGCAAGGATACCTGGTTCTGCGGCTACACCCGTTATTACACCACTGCCATCTGGGTCGGCTATGATATACCAAGAAATATGCCTGGTATCTATGGTGCTACCTATGCAGGAAGGATCTGGAAATCTGTAATGGATCAGATCCACGAAGGCCTGGAACCCTGGGACTGGATACAGCCTGAAACTGTAGAACGAAAGGTGGACACAAAAACAGGCATTGAAGACTATTTCAGCACCACAGCCCAATTCCGCGCAGAGCAGAGTCTTCATGAAAAAGAGCAGGAGCAATTAGAGACCAGCCTTCTGTCTTCTGTAGATGCTTTTATGGAAAAAGAGATCACATCTGTAGAAGATACCTATACTGTAACAGATGAATACAACAGCATTACTTCCAAACTGCCTCTGTTAGACGACGGGGAACTTCGCGCCAGCCTTTTAGAGAAGGCTGAAAGTCGGTATGACTATTTTAAGGAGATCATTGCCGGTATGGGCGATGAGATCAGCCGGTATGAGGCTGTTCAGGCAGAAGAAAAGAAACTGGCCCAGGAACAGGCTGCAAAAGACGCAGAAGCCAAGCGTGCCCAGGAAGAAAAGGATGTAAAGAAGCAGACCTTCATGCAAGCCTTAGAGCGGATCGAAAATCTGGAATACCAGGAAATGGATGCCCAGGATCTTGTATCTGACGCCATCGACAAGCTTTCCCTTGTTGCAGGAGATGAGGAGGAAGCTTCCCTTTCCACAAGACTTCAGGCTGCTATCTCCCGTATCACCACTCTTCCTACTGAAAGTGAATGGAATGCCGCACAGACAGAAAAAGAGGCAGAAGCAGCCCAGAAAGAAAGCCAGGCGCAGATGCAAGTACAGTCCCAGCAGCGCCAGCTCCGCTCTGCTTTAAGCAAAGAACAATACAAGTGGAACAATGCAGAAATCTATGGACCAGGAGGCAGAGGCGATGAAGAATAAAAAAGCACTTTGGCCGTGGGCTAAGCGAATGGTAATGGGTGAAACCAAAGCTTCCAGACGGCATACTGCCGGATCAGAAAATACTGACGCCGGTTTTAGGGATGATACAGAACCTTCCTATGATTCCCGCCCCATTGAGATCAATGAATGGTTCCACACCTTCATGTGCATGAATATTCCCATTTACGGCTGGTTCTATCTGAAAAAGCTGGCCCACCAGCAGTCGCACAACAAAATGCAGGACTTTGCAAGAGCTTATCTGTACTATAAAATGGTCTTTCTTGCAATATCACTGGTAATTGTGACCTTGCTGCTGATCATAGGTATTTTCAGCATTAATAAATTATTTGCATATATGGAATTACTATGATACCAGTGTACCGGCAAATTGATTTCTAAAGCAATATATTTCCAAGTCTGATCTATTTTTATGAGTCAAACTTTGGATTTAGTTCAATAGGGTCCGAAAGGGCTCCTCCATGTATAAACGCATTCACGGCAATTTTGTTCATTTTGCTCCGCCGCCGATTAGGCAGGTCTCCGGCAAACTCGCTCACTGCGTTC
>OLRX01002602.1_pt1 | contig 11233 bp, 9 predicted proteins | sample 1672991 | NCBI WGS metagenome assembly OLRX01 (sample SAMEA3136744, study PRJEB25190) | human gut metagenome | biome: human gut; feature: human-associated habitat; material: faeces | place: Austria | collected 2013
GAGATGAAGACCGGTGAAGGTAAGACCCTTGTCTCTACTCTTCCGGCATACTTAAATGCGCTGGACGGCAAGGGCGTCCATGTCGTAACGGTTAATGATTACCTGGCAAGCCGTGATGCCGGCTGGATGGGTAAAGTCCATGAATTTCTGGGACTGACCGTAGGTGTGGTACTGAATGCTTCCACCAAAGAAGAGCGCCGCGCCGCATATAACTGCGACATTACCTATGTCACCAATAACGAGCTTGGTTTCGACTATCTGCGTGACAATATGGTAATCTATAAAGAGCAGCTGGTACAGAGAGATCTGCATTATGCCATCATCGATGAGATCGACTCTATCCTGATTGATGAGGCAAGAACACCACTGATTATTTCCGGACAGAGTGGAAAGTCTACCAAACTCTATGAGCTGTGCGATTATGTGGCACATACGCTGACAAGAGGAGAGGCAAGCAAGGAATTTTCCAAGATGGATGCCATCATGGGTGAGGAGATCGAGGAGACCGGAGATTTCATCGTCAATGAGAAAGATAAGATCGTGCATCTGACCGCTGATGGTATCAAGAAAGTAGAGCAGTTCTTCAAGATTGAGAATCTGGCCGATCCGGAAAACCTGGAGATCCAGCACAATATGGAGCTGGCGCTGCGTGCCAACAACCTCATGTTCCGCGACCAGGATTATGTGGTAAAAGATGATCAGATCTTTATCGTTGATGAATTTACCGGACGTATCATGCCAGGCCGCCGTTATTCAGATGGCCTGCATCAGGCAATTGAAGCAAAAGAGCATGTAAATGTACGCCGCGAAAGCCGTACACTGGCAACTGTTACCTTCCAGAACTTCTTTAACAAGTTTACAAAGAAGGCAGGTATGACCGGTACCGCTCTTACAGAGGAGAAGGAATTTAGAAACATCTATGGAATGGATGTTATCGTGATCCCCACCAACCGTCCTGTTATCCGTAAGGATCTGGATGATGCTGTTTATAAGACAAAGAAAGAAAAATACAAGGCAGTTGTTGATGAAGTTGTAAGGGCTCATGAGAAAGGACAGCCGGTTCTGGTTGGTACTATTACCATTGAAACTTCCGAACTTTTAAGTAAGATGCTGACTAAGAAGGGCATTCCGCATAAAGTCCTGAATGCCAAGTTCCATGAGCTGGAGGCTGAGATCGTTGCAGATGCAGGTATTCATGGTTCCGTTACCATTGCTACCAACATGGCAGGCCGTGGTACCGATATTAAGCTGGACCAGGAATCCAAGGATCTGGGCGGTTTAAAGATCATTGGTACAGAGCGTCACGAGTCCCGCCGTATTGACAACCAGCTGCGTGGACGTTCCGGACGTCAGGGAGACCCGGGTGAATCCAGATTCTATCTGTCTCTGGAAGATGATCTGTTAAGACTGTTTGGTTCTGAGCGCCTGATGCACATGTTTGAGGCAATGGGTGTACCGGAAGGTGAACAGATCGAGCATAAGATGCTTTCCAATGCAATTGAGAAGGCACAGATGAAGATCGAAGGCAATAACTTCGGTATCCGTGAGCAGCTGCTTAAGTTTGACGAAGTAAACAATGAGCAGCGTGAAGTTATCTATGCAGAGCGCCGTAAGGTCCTGGATGGAGATAACATGCGTGATCTGGTACTGAAGATGATCACTGACATTGTAGAAAATGCAGTAGATATGTCTGTTTCTGATGAAGATACAGCAGAAAAATGGGATCTTACTGAGTTAAATAACCTGCTTCTGCCAATTATCCCATTAAAGTCTGTTGCTTTGACAGATGAGCAGAAGAAGTCCATGAAGAAGAACGAATTAAAGCATACCTTAAAGGAAGCTGCGATCAAGCTGTATGAAACTAAGGAAGCTGAATTCCCGGAGACTGAGCAGATCCGTGAGATCGAGCGTGTAGTTCTTCTGAAGGTTATTGACAATAAGTGGATGTCACATCTGGATGATATGGATGCTCTCCGCGAAGGAATCGGCTTACAGGCATATGGCCAGAGAGATCCGGTTGTTGAGTATAAGATGCAGGGCTATGAACTGTATGAGGCTATGATGGCTGCGATCCAGGAAGAAACTGTACGTATCCTGTTCCATATCCGTGTAGAGCAGAAGGTAGAGAGAGAATCTGCTGCCAAGGTTACAGGTACAAACAAGGATGCAACTCCAGTAGCTCCAAAGAAGCGCGAAGAGCAGAAGATCTATCCAAATGATCCATGCCCATGCGGTTCCGGAAAGAAATATAAGCAGTGCTGCGGACGTATTAAATAGTCTTCTATATTTTGAATTGAAAAATCTTCCTGTGCGGTCAAAACCGCGCAGGGGGATTTTTGTAAAGAAAAATAAAATTTAAAAAGAGAAAGCGGGTGAAGCTGTGGTTGAGTTAGATAATTTTAAATATACGTTATCAACGTATGACAAACCATTAGTGGAAGTGAGGGATTCACTTTGACCTGGATAATAAGGTCAGACGAATCGACGAATTAGACAAATCCATGGAAGAGCCGGGATTCTGGAATGATCCGGAGCGCTCGACCAGATTAGTACGGGAAGCAAAACACTTAAAAGATGAGGTGGATACTTTCCGTGAACTGGAACAGGAATACGAAGACATCCAGACCATGATCCAGATGGGGTATGAGGAAAATGATGCTTCTCTGATCCCTGAGATCCAGGAAATGTTAGATCATTTTTCAGAGACACTGGAAAAAATGCGTATGAAGCTTCTGCTTTCCGGCGAATATGATGGCTATGATGCTATTTTACGTCTGAATGCAGGTGCAGGCGGAACGGAGTCCTGTGACTGGTGCAGCATGCTGTACCGTATGTACTGCCGCTGGGCAGAGAAAAAAGGCTTTAAGGTAGAGGTTCTTGATTATCTGGACGGTGATGAAGCAGGCATCAAATCTGTTACCATTCAGATCAGTGGGGAAAATGCCTATGGCTACCTTCGCTCTGAGCACGGTGTGCACCGTCTGGTGCGTATTTCTCCCTTTAATGCAGCTGGCAAGAGACAGACTTCCTTTGTGTCCTGCGATGTGATGCCGGATATTAAGGAAGACATTGATATTGAGATCAATCCGGACGATATCCGTATTGATACCTACCGCTCCAGTGGTGCCGGCGGACAGCATATTAATAAAACATCTTCTGCTATCCGCATCACTCATTATCCAACTGGCATTGTTGTTACCTGCCAGAATGAACGTTCCCAGTTTCAGAACAAGGATAAGGCAATGCAGATGTTAAAGGCAAAGCTGTATATGCTCCGTCAGGAGGAGCAGGCAGCAAAGGCAGCCGGTATCCGCGGTGATGTAAAGGATAATGGCTGGGGGAGCCAGATCCGTTCCTATGTCCTTCAGCCATATACAATGGTAAAGGATCACCGTACAGGCGAAGAAAGCGGCAATGTTGATGCTGTGTTAGATGGCGCCATTGACAATTTCATCAGTGCATATCTGCGCTGGATGAGCCTTGGTTGCCCAAATAAAAATGCAGCCCAGGATGATTGATATTCAGTCATCCAAGGCTGCGGCAGGTCGTGATCAGGACTTTGCAATTAAAGGCAGCATAAGCTGTAAAGTGAATATGTTTCCAGAAGCTTCAAAGGAATACAGGCCGCCATGTTGTGTGACAATGACGGCCATACTTTTAATCCCAAAACCATGTCCGGGTTGACGATTGGAAGATTTTGGAAATTCTCCTTCCATTTGGATAGTTCCGGCATAGGCATTTTTAGTAGAGATCAAAAGCTTATTATTATTTATCAGTGTGCGCAGATAAACTCTGCGCGCTTTTTTTTCATTAATTTGGAAGCTGCAAAAATGGCATTTCTTCTTGAAGATATGACACAGTTAGAGGGCGATTATTCAGAGGTTCAGTAAATCAGTAAAAATCAGTAAAAATAACTGGAAGAAGATTGATCAAATTAGTATAAGGCGGTGGCTGAAAAAAGGCTGCCGTCTTTTTTTGGTAAGTGATGGGTTCATTGATTTTTCATTAATAAAAACAGTTGCATTTTACTGGAAAGTATGTTAATATCTTCCTCATGAATACAGATGTGTTCACAATACGGACATGGACAGGGAGGAAAAAAGGGGTTCATGGAAGATAAAAGTAAGTATTTTGTTGTAAAACAAAGGGCGGTACCGGAGGTCCTTTTAAAGGTGGTAGAAGCCAAAAAACTTCTGGAAACAGTAAGAGCCATTACCGTACAGGAAGCAGCAGACCGGGTGGGGATCAGCCGAAGTTCTTTTTACAAATATAAGGACGATATTTTTCCTTTTTACGACAATACAAAGGGAAAGACTATTACATTGGTAGTGCAGATGGATGACAAGCAGGGGCTTTTGAGTGATCTGCTCCATGTGGTTGCTGTTTACAGAGCCAATATTCTTACCATCCATCAGAGTATTCCGGTTAATGGGGTTGCTACTTTGACACTGAGTGTGGAAGTAAGAGAAGATACAGAAAATGTATCAAGCATGATCGATGAACTGGAAGTTTTGGACGGTATCCATTATGTAAAGATACTGGCCAGAGAATAAATGATATGAAATTACAGTTCTGCCATGCGCTGGTTTCAAGGAGAAAGTGTGTTGCAAGCTTGCTTGCATAAGCACTTTTTCATCCAAATCAGCATATGGTGAACCCGCCGTGCTTCTTGTTTTCATGAATATGGAAACAAGAAGATGTCATGGCTGAACTGTAACAATATGAATATGGAGCATATAGGGAGCGAGAGATTATGATCAAGACAGCAGTTATGGGATATGGAACCATTGGATCTGGTGTTGCGGAGATCCTGGACAAGAACAAGGCAGAAATTACAAAAAGCGCAGGACAGGAAGTTGAGTTGAAATATGTTCTGGATCTGAGGGAATTTCCGGACAGTCCGGTGGCAGATAAGATCATTCATGATTTTAAGATCATTGAAGAAGATCCGGAAGTACAGGTAGTAGTGGAGACTATGGGTGGATTAAATCCGGCATATCCATTTGTAAAGGCATGTTTGTTAGCTGGAAAGCATGTAGTTACTTCCAACAAAGCTTTAGTAGCTGCTTATGGAACAGAGCTGCTTGCGATCGCGAGAGAAAAGCAGGTTAATTTCTTTTTTGAGGCGAGCGTAGGCGGTGGTATCCCGATCATCCGTCCGTTGTACCGCTGCCTGATGGGAGAACGCATTGAAGAGATCACAGGAATCTTAAACGGAACCACCAACTACATCCTTACGAAGATGGATAAAGAAGGGGAGACCTTTGAAAATGCTTTAAAAGAGGCGCAGAATCTGGGCTATGCAGAACGTAATCCGGAAGCAGACGTAGAAGGCCACGATACCTGCCGCAAGATCGCCATCTTAACTTCTATGGCAACTGGAAAGACTGTTAATTACGAAGATATTTATACAGAAGGCATTACCAGGATCACAGATATTGACTTTAAGTATGCAGAGAAGATGGGAACATCCATTAAGCTGTTTGGAACCAGCCGTATCAAAGATGGTAAGGTAGGTGCTTATGTAGCTCCTGTTATGATCAGCAAAAGCAATCCTTTATATTCTGTAAATGATGTATTTAATGGCATTGTTGTAAAGGGAAATATGTTAGGAACCACCATGTTCTACGGAAGTGGTGCAGGAAAGCTGCCAACAGCCAGTGCAGTAGTTGCGGATATTATTGAAGCAGTACAGAATATGGATCACAATGTTCCACTTGGCTGGACAGATGAAAAGCAGGAGATCCTTCCTATGGATCAAACTAAGTTCCGCTACTTTATCCGTTTTGCAGGCTCTTACAGAAACAAAGAGCAGGAAGTAAATGCATATTTCGGCAAGGTAGAAGCAGTAGAGCTGTACGGAATGGATGAATTTGCTGTTCTTACGAAAGAAATGACAGAAGGAGAATTAAAGGCAGCTGCAAGCGCCTTTGATACAAAAGCCCAGTCACGTTCTGATTATGGTATTAAACAGATGATCCGTGCTGTGCTGTAACCTGTAACCGGATCATGGCCTGGCTGCAAAATGTCTATAGGTCTCTATGCGCAGGCACATAGACTTTATAGTAAAGCTCCTTGGCAACATTTTCATAGTAAATGAAAAGCCTTTCTCCCGGAGAATGATAACGGGAGAAAGGCTTTTTTGACCCCTCTGACACCGAATTGCTACGTGCTTTGCACTTCCGCAATTCTAAAAACATTCGTAATCCGCTCATTTTTCTTCCAAAATGGCTTCTTACTCATGTTTTTGGCGGGTCCCAAGTTCAAAAATCCTCCTGCAAGCAAGCTTACATCGGATTTCTGAACTTGGGACCCTGGTATCATATTATTTTTGTGAATCTGTCAGTTTAGTTAATTTGCCGGCATCTGCAGCTGCATCTGAAGCTGCTGCTGCATCTGGTAGATCAGCTGATTGATCTGGGGACCTTTTACCGGATCACGGAGCAGATCATAATAATTGATCAGGCTGTAAAAGAAGAACATGGTAAGCGCAATTGCAATAATGCTGAAAATAAAACCAGCCAGTGCTTTACCAGGATATTTCTTTCCGGGACGGATGTCCGCATTTTTAGCCATAATGGCAAGTACAATACCGATCACTCCGCAGATCAGTCCCATCGGAGTGTTTTTTCCGCTTACAAGGGAAAAGGGCAGATAAAAAAAGCTGCAGATAATACCTGCAATGCCGCTGATCAGGGAACAGGCTGCCAGCTGTTCTGATGAGCTGGATGTTTTTCTTGGTTTGTTAGAAGTGCTATTCATAAGTTAAAGCAGGATCCTTTCGTATGGCGTGATTTTGAACAGCGGGTCCGCTCAGGTTTTGCGCGCGGATGAGCTCCCTTGCCTGCTGATACAGACAGAACGCAACAAATGTCTGCTTACGCAGCCGCTTGTTTTTCATTGCGCTCATTATAGCATGTAAAAGCTGTTATGTCCAGTCAGGCAAAGTCTTGCATAAGGCCTGCAGATGAATTATAATAAAACCTCAGAACAACAAAAAATATGTGAGGACTATCAATGGATATTATCAAAGCACTGGCAGAAGAACTGAATATTGGACGTCATCAGGCAGAGGCAGCTGTAAAGCTTATTGACGAAGGCAATACCATCCCATTCATTGCCAGATACCGTAAAGAAGCAACTGGTTCATTAAATGATGAAGTTTTAAGAAATTTAGATGAACGTTTAAAATATTTAAGAAACCTGGAAGACAGAAAAGAACAGGTCATCAGTGCCATTTCTGACCAGGGCAAAATGACAGCTGAACTGGAAAAACAGATCCGGGAAGCAGCAACTTTAGTAGCAGTAGAAGATTTATACCGCCCATACAAACCAAAACGCCGTACAAGAGCTATGATCGCCCGTGAAAAGGGCCTGGAGTCTTTGGCAAATGTGATCCTTTTACAGAATTTAAAGGAATCTGTGGAAAAAGTGGCAGAGGCCTATGTTTCTGGTGAAAAGGGAGTGGAAAACGTTCAGGATGCCATTAACGGAGCTATGGACATTCTTGCAGAAGGCATTTCCGATGATGCAAAATACCGCACCTATATTCGTAACATTACCATGAATAAAGGTCTTCTCCAGTCAACAGCAAAGGACGGGGAACAGAAATCTGTTTATGAAACATACTATAATTATGAAGAACCTGTAAAAAAAGCAGCCGGACACCGCATTCTTGCATTAAACAGAGGGGAAGATGAGAAAATACTCACTGTGAAGGTGGCAGCACCAACAGAGCAGATTTTACAATACCTGGAGAAGCAGGTGATCACAAGGGAAAATCCATACACAACACCTGTATTAAAAACTGTGATCCAGGACAGTTACAGCCGTTTGATCGCGCCCTCTGTAGAACGCGAGATCCGCAGCGAACTGACAGACAAGGCACAGGAAGGTGCGATCCGCGTATTCGGCAAGAATTTAGAGCAGCTTCTCATGCAGCCGCCAATTGCCGGAAAAGTAGTATTAGGCTGGGATCCGGCATTCCGAACCGGCTGTAAGCTGGCTGTTGTAGACAGCACTGGAAAAGTTTTGGACACAGTGGTCATTTTCCCAACTGCTCCCCAGAATAAGGTGGCAGAGTCAAAGAAGACATTAAAAGACCTGATCTGTAAATATGGCATTTCTTTGATCTCTGTAGGAAACGGAACGGCTTCCAGGGAGTCTGAACAGATCATTGTAGAACTGTTAAAGGAATTAAAAGAGCAGGTACAATATGTGATCGTAAACGAGGCGGGTGCTTCTGTGTATTCTGCAAGTAAGCTGGCTACAGAAGAATTTCCTAACTTTGATGTAGGCCAGAGAAGTGCTGTTTCCATTGCAAGAAGACTGCAGGATCCCCTGGCTGAACTGGTAAAGATCGATCCGAAATCCATTGGTGTAGGCCAGTATCAGCATGATATGAACCAGAAGAATCTGGGAGAAGCGCTTGGCGGTGTTGTTGAAGATTGTGTAAATAAAGTAGGGGTTGATTTAAATACGGCATCTGCTTCCCTGTTGGAATATGTTTCCGGCATCAATAAAACCCTGGCAAAGAACATAGTGGCATATAGAGAAGAAAATGGTGCTTTTAAGAACCGTAAGCAGCTGCTGAAGGTGGCTAAACTGGGGCCGAAGGCATTTGAACAGTGTGCCGGATTTATGAGGATCACAGGAGGAGATAATCCTTTAGATGGCACAAGTGTTCATCCGGAAAGCTATGAGGCAGCAGGAAAACTGTTAGAAAAGTTAGGATACGCCGGAGAACAATTATCTCACGGCGGTTTAAACGGCATCAGCAAAAAGATTGTTGATTATAAGAAAATGGCCCAGGAAATGGGTATAGGTGAGATTACACTGCGGGATATTGCAGCCGAACTGGAAAAACCAGCCAGAGACCCGCGAGATGAAATGCCTCGTCCTGTTTTAAGAAGTGACATTATGGAAATGAAAGACTTAAAGCCGGGAATGGTATTAAAGGGAACTGTCCGCAATGTCATTGACTTTGGCGCGTTTGTGGATATTGGTGTTCATCAGGATGGTCTGGTACATATTTCCCAGATGACAGATCGTTATATTAAGCATCCATTAGAGGCTGTAAGCGTAGGCGACGTGGTGGATGTGAAGATTTTAAGCGTAGATATGGACAAGAAGAGGATTTCTCTTACAATGAAGGGAGTAAAGGATGGTAATTGATACTTGGGGTCCGGAGGAAACAAGGGCCTTTGGAAAGAAAATGGGACAGGAAGCAAGACCGGGGCAGGTGATCTGTTTAAATGGTGACCTGGGAGTGGGAAAGACTATATTTACTCAGGGATTTGCAGAGGGACTTGGGATTGATGAACCAGTAAACAGCCCGACTTTTACCATTGTCCAGCAGTATGATACAGGCAGACTGCCGCTATACCATTTTGACGTATACCGTATCGGGGATATCAGTGAAATGGATGAGATCGGATATGAGGACTGTTTTTACGGGGACGGCGTTTCTCTCATTGAATGGTCCCAGCTGATCGAAGAAATCCTTCCGGAACATGTAACAGAAATTACCATTGAAAAAGATCTGGAAAAAGGATTTGATTACAGAAAGATACGGGTGGAGGAAAAATAATGAAGGTTCTTGGTATTGAAAGTTCATCTTTAGTAGCCAGCGTGGCACTTGTAACAGATGACATTCTCACAGCGGAATATACGGTAAATTTTAAGAAGACCCATTCCCAGACACTCCTTCCGATGTTAGATGAGATCGTAAAAATGCTGGGACTGGACCTTGAGACTATTGATGCTATTGCAACAGCAGGAGGACCGGGCTCTTTTACCGGTCTTCGTATTGGCGCGGCAACTGCAAAGGGGCTGGGACTGGCATTAAAAAAGCCTCTGATCCATGTTCCTACAGTAGATGCCATCGCTTATAATATGTGGGGGGCATCTGGTCTTATCTGCCCTATTATGGACGCAAAAAGATGTCAGGTATATACAGGACTTTATCACATGGAAAATGGTATGGAGATCGTCAGGGAACAGTGTCCTATGGATATGGGAGAACTGATCAGCCGGTTAAATAAGCAGTCTGAGCGTGTGATCTTTTTAGGAGATGGCGTACCGGTATACCAGGGTATGATCCGGGAAAAAATGACAGTTCCTTATGTATTTGCACCTGCCCAGATGAACAGACAGCGTGCATCCTGTGTGGCAGCTCTTGGCATGAAAGCCCTGAATGAAGGCTACACCGGAGTAAAAGTACAGCCGGCAGACGAATTTGTACCAGATTATCTGCGTAAATCCCAGGCGGAAAGACAGCGGGAGGCAGAAAACTCTCCGGATGGACAGGCTGGAAAGCTTCCGGGAGATTATTGATCACTGCTCATGGCAGTGTATTTTTGGAATCTTCCCACAAAATCAGGCACAGAAAGCTTAAAGGAGAACATTACAAAGATTAGGAGAAAAAAACAAATGTGTGTAAAAGAAATTGGCCGGATCCGCCTGATGGAAGAAAAAGATGTAAAACAGGTGGAACAAGTAGAAAAACAGTGCTTTTCTGTTCCGTGGTCTGAACATATATTAAAAGATGGGCTGACTGGCCGGTTTGACACGTATTTGGTATGGGAAAAAGGCGGGATCATAGCCGGTTACTGTGCTTTAAGAGTCCTTGCAGATGAGGGAGAGATCCAGCGGATTGCAGTCCTTCCTTCCTGGCGCCGTCATGGAATAGCCAAAAGCCTGATGGAGGCCATGATACAGGTATCCAAAGAAAAGGGAGCTGTTCAGATGTCGCTGGAAGTGCGTGAAAACAACACAGGCGCCAGAAATCTGTATGAAAAGTATGATTTTGTTCAGGAGGCAGTCCGCAAAAACTATTATGAGAATCCGGTAGAAAACGCCTGTATTATGTGGAAACATGAACTTTAGGCGGTATTTGGAACTTGTATAAACTATTACATCATTTTCGAAATAACTATACCATTCACTTGCCTGCGAATCTGATTGCACAGGTCTAAAAGCCTCAGCGTAGCCCACTACGCTTGCGTTTTTAGACCTGCATACTCAAATCCGCATGCTACGTGATTGATACAGTTATTTACGAAACGATGTACTATACTGTAAGAAACTACCAGTAAAAAGAAGAATAAAATCCGTATATAATGGAGAGGGACGGAAGACGTTCCTCTCTTTCGTTTATATGTCCTCCCGGAGTCCTTCATGTCCTCTCGGAGTCTTTCCTGCACCTGCTTTTGTGGCCGATTTTCCGCCAGTC
>OLRX01002607.1_pt1 | contig 11220 bp, 13 predicted proteins | sample 1672991 | NCBI WGS metagenome assembly OLRX01 (sample SAMEA3136744, study PRJEB25190) | human gut metagenome | biome: human gut; feature: human-associated habitat; material: faeces | place: Austria | collected 2013
GCACCTTGTCTCCCGGCTCCACCGGAAGACGGCTGGCCGGCGTCATAGCGCTTGGTTCCTGCAGATAGTAAAGGCCCGCAAAATAATATGGATGCTTCGCCGGCGCCACATTCTCGCCATCATAATAGAATCCATTCTCAATCCACGGAATCGGCGTTATCTCAAAAGGGCAGATCCGCTCAAATTCTTCTACCGTTATCTTGGCGGTATTAACCCGCAGGCCATAGTATCTTGGCTCCTCGTAACAGTCTATATATTCGTCAAACTCTTCTTGCAAGAGTCCTCTCATCTTTTCCTCGAATGCACTGGGCAGATTCATTATCCATCCTCCGTCAGTAAGTATTTTTTTACATATGTAGTTAAGTATAACACATTCCATGGTATAACTCTAGGAATATGCATACTTTAATTTCTTATTTTCCAGATACAGCAGCACATAGTAAGGATTTACGCTGATTTCCCTACCCTCTTCATAAGAATAGATTCCCACATGGAGATGCACATCAAATTTACCTTTCGTCCCTTCTTCTCCGTATCCAGTGTCCCCCATATAGCCCAGCAGTTCCCCGGCCTTCACCCGATTCCCTTTCTGGATGTTTGCATAGGAATCCAGATGTGCGTAGTAATAATAAGTACCACTATCTGTAGTCACACCGATCCGGTACCCGCCTTTCTCAAGCCAGCCTAGATTTGTAATTGTTCCGTCCGTCATGCTGAGCACGGGATAGACGCCTCTTTCGTTTTTCAATGCCATAATATCCGTCCCTTCATGCCCGCTGGTTCCTTTATATTTCCGTTCTCCCATCCAACTGTCTACATAGGAGACTTTCAGCGACTTATCCACAGTGGATTCAGGAATTGGGAAATAAGTCACTTCGTTTTCCACATTGGAGAGCATCTTTCTGCACGCTTCAGACATGAGTCCTTTGTTCTTTCTCATAGCGTCACAAAAGAATTCTCTCCGATATTCTTCGTCCTCTATCGTCTTTTTCTGGAGGGTATTGTAATGGCTAAGTTCTTTCAAATAGTCGGTTCCAAGCACTGTAAATAAGGCCAGCAGCAATATGGCCAGCAGAATTCTTCCCGGTGTTTTCTGATTCATAGGGTCAATTCCTTTTTTTATCACTATATGCAAAAGAGCCGGATCCCTATGCCTGTAGGGATCCGGCTCTTACTGCCGGACTATCTGCAATTTTCAAGAATCTTTTTCAAATATTCCCAGGTACGCACGGTAGACTCAATATCCAGTCTTTCCCGGAAAGAATGGACATCCGGTATATTTGGTCCCACGGAAACACAGTCCAGATCCGGCTGCTGTCCTACGAACAGTCCGCATTCCAGCCCTGCATGCATGGTTGATATATCCGGCTTAGCGCCATACTGATCTTCATATGTATCTTCCATGATCCTTCGAAGCCTTGAATCCGGATTAAACTGCCATGCGGGATACTCCGAGGTGATCGTTCCCGTACCTCCCAGCGCCTTCACGCACTGCTCCACCTGCTCGAAGAGCTGGGTCTTCCTGCTTTCCACGGAACTTCTGATTAAATGAACGGTTCTGATATAATCGGATGCCGTCTCCACAATACCGATATTCAGGGAGGACTCTACCACTCCTTTCAGGCTGCGGTTGAATCCCTGCAGGCCATCGGGGCAGATCTCCAGGTATGCCACGATCCGATCCGTAGAATACTGATCGCACACGTCCACCGTAGAATCATGAGATACCTTCATGTCCACCGCCAGATCCGGCTAGTCATTTAAGAATTCCTCATTCCATATCCCGGTCATCTCGCGAATCATGCCTATCGCCTTCTCCGCCTGGAATTCTGGAACAAGGATCTCCGCCATAGATTCCATGGCAATCACATTGTCCTTGGTGCCGCCATTAATCTCCACCAGATCTGCAGGCATCTCCTTGGTAATACGGTATAAAAGTCGTCCCATCATCTTGTGGGCGTTTCCACGCTGTTTGTGGATCTCCGCGCCTGAATGGCCGCCCTTAAGGCCATGAATCTTGATGGTGATCAGGCTGCCGGACTTCTTCTCCCTGTGGATAGGAATCCTTGTCTCATATTGGATCCCGCCTGCGCATCCCGTCGTAAGGATCCCCTCTTCTTCAGAATCGATATTAATCAGCATCCGTCCCTTAAGCAATGTCCAGTCCACCGCTTTTGCCCCTGTCATTCCCACTTCCTCGTCGATGGTGAACAGGGCCTCGATCGGAGGATGCGCAATATCGCTGCTGTCAAGTACTGCCATAACCATCGCCACCGCTATACAGTCATCTCCGCCAAGCGTAGTGTCTTTGGCCTTTACAAAGCCGTCTTCCACATATAATTCAAGGGCGTCTTTTGTAAAATCGTGGGCAGATCCAGGCTTTTTCTCACAAACCATGTCCAGATGCCCCTGGAGGATTACTGGCTTTGAGTCCTCGTATCCCGGCGTCCCCGGCTTCTTGATTATGACATTTCCCACTTTGTCCTGAATCACCTCCAGGCCTCTTTCCTTCGCAAATGCTACGCAATAGTCGCTGATTCGCCGTGTATCGAAAGTGCCATGGGGAATCCTGGATAATTCTTCAAAAAATCGAAATACTTTTTCAGGTTCTACCTTCTCTAATACTGCCATCTTAGTTATCCTCTTTTCTTAAATTAACCTATATCTATGTTCTATTATGAAACAGCCCACATAAAAAATCAACCGTTTCCATAGAATAAAACTAAAGAAATATGACTGGATTTAAAACCGCATGAAACGATACTTTACCTCCCTTTGCGTCATCGCGCTCTTCGTCCTTATGCTCCTATTCCCGCAGCCGGTGTTCAAAGGCGCAAGTTCCGGGCTGCTTTTATGGTTCAATGTAATCCTGCCAACTTTGCTTCCCTTTATGATCGTCTCAAACCTGCTGATCGGTACCCCGGCCATTGATGCCATCTCAAAAGTCTTCGGGCCATTCTTGTGCAGGCTCTTCGGCGTGACCAGATATGGCTCTTTTGCCATCATCGCGGGCTTCCTGTGCGGTTATCCCATGGGTGGAAAAGTGACTGCCGACCTGGTCAGAAAGCAGTACATCACCTGGCAGGAAGGGCAATATCTGCTGTCGTTTACCAACAACATCAGTCCTATGTTCATCATCAGCTACGTCGTATGGCAGAATCTAAAGGATACTTCCCGCACCATGCCTGCATTGCTGATTCTGATTCTCTCTCCGATCCTATGCAGCTTCCTCTTTCGAATCTACTACCGGCCAGGTGCGAGATCCCGTTCCTCTAAATGCTCGCCGCTTCCAAGAGCAGCCGCCGGAAGCCTGATGGATTCCTGCATCATGAACGGATTTGAGGCCATCACGAAGGTAGGGGGATATATTATGCTCTTTTCCATTCTGATCGCTTTATTCCAGAATCTGCCTCTTAATCATTTCCTGTTCTCTCTCCTGTTCCTTCCATCCCTGGAAATGACCAATGGAATCCCTCTGATCTGCGCCTCGTCCCTGCCTGCGGATGCCTGCTTCGTCCTGTCCCTGGCACTTACTTCCTTCGGAGGATGGTGCAGCGTTGCCCAGACCCGGTCCATGGTGCAGGGAACCAGGCTTCCTATCACGCCCTACCTAATAGAAAAGCTGATTACCACTCTGGTAACCAGCTTGCTTGCCTATACATATATACGATTATTCTAATTCGCTGTCTTCATCATCCAGGTCGTATTCCGGTTCAGGCTCATAACTTCCGTATTCTGCCTCAAGACCTCTCTGGGACTGTTCCGGAATCTCCAGTTCCGAACGGTTGTTGCGAACCATGTCATAACACTCCTGCAAGGAATTCACAAGACCATCATATTTGGTAGTATAACTGTCAAGCGTATGTCCGATAATGCTCTCTGCGTTTGACAGAAGATCATCCGTATACTGCATCGCGCCAATACGGATATCGTTGGCATCATTCGTTGCGTTGTCGAGGATCTGCTGCGCCTGCTCTGTGGCTGCCGTCACGATCTCATTGGCCTGGGCATACGCCTGCTGCATGATCTCGTGCTCGCTTACCAACTCATTGGTATGGATCTGCGCTTCCTCGATCATACTGTCAGCCTTGGCCTGGGCATCCGCAAGGATCGCATCCTTGTTGGCGATGATCTTCTGATACCTCTTTATCTCATCCGGCGTCTTCATGCGAAGTTCCCGGAGCAATTCATCCATCTGATCCTTGTTCACGATAATCTTCGACGTAGACAGCGGCTGGAACTTGCAACTGTCAATATACTCCTCAATCTCTTCAATAATCTGCTCAATACGGCTGCTCATAATTTACACTCTCCTTTTATTCATCTTATCTTCTATCAAGTCTGCAACGATTCCTGGTACAAACTGAGAAATATCCCCTCCAAAAGCCGCCACTTCTTTTACTGTGGTAGAACTCAAATACGAATAATCCAGGCTTGTGGTTAAAAATACAGTCTCAACATCAGGTTCCATCTTATGATTCGTCTGAGCCATCTGCAGTTCGTATTCGAAGTCTGTAATTGCCCTCAATCCACGTATAACCAATCCCGCATCCATCTTACGGGCAAAGTCCACCAGCAGTCCCTCAAATGGAACTACCGTCACATTTGGCATGTCTTTTGTTACTTCATTTAACATTCTAACACGTTCTTCTGCGGAAAACAACGGGCTTTTTGCTTTATTATTCAATACTCCGACGATTAATTCATCAACCAATTTTGAAGATCTTTCAATCACGTCCAGATGTCCATAAGTGACCGGGTCAAAGCTGCCCGGATAGATTCCTTTTAACATATTTCTTTCCTTCCTGACGGCTCTATAAACACATGCTTATTCGTCTTATACTCTTTTGTCTTGATGATATTGAGCCCCAAGTCCTCCACATAGTCGAACTTCGTCTCTTTGAGCGCCTCTACGATGATTACGCCTTCTGCAGCCACAAGGCTCGAATCTGCCAGGTACTGAAGTACCCGCTTCTCCAGTTCTTTCCCGTAAGGCGGATCCAGGAATATATAGTCAAACTGCTTTTCTCCCTCCAGCTTATATAAGGCAGTCATGACGTCCATCGTCATGGTCATGGCCTTATGCTCCAGATGGGTACGCGTAAGATTTTCTTTGATGCAGGCCATGGCCTTCGGATTCTTCTCTACGAACACGGTCTCCATGCTTCCACGGCTCAGCGCTTCGATGCCGATGCCGCCGCTTCCCGCGAACAAGTCCAGGAACATGCAGTCATATAGGTATGGCGCCAGCATGTTAAATAAAGTCTCTTTGATCCGGTCCGTCGTCGGCCGGGTATCCATCCCGTCCAGCGTCCTTAACTGGATTCTTTTTGCGCTGCCTGCGATCACTCTCATCTTCCACTCCCCCTTAACTGCCGGTATCGGTTCAGGCAGGCGTAGATCTCCTGCTTTCTTGGAATCGCCAGATTTCCTGCCACGCAGCCGCCTTCGCTTAATACGTCAAGCCCCTGCGCTGCAAGCCTCCGATTCATCTCTTCAATGGCCTGTCCCAGGGTCTTCTTGCCGTCAAACAATTCTTCCTCCAGATATCTTACGATATTCCCCAGGCTGGTCAGCTGCTCTGAATCCACCAGCTGCTCTACATATCTCAAATCAATGGTTTCATGGTTCAGCATCACGCCGTCCCTGCCTAATGTCTTTAACTTGACTCTTCCTTTGCTCCTGATGCCCGGATTGCTTCTGACCATGCGCTCAAAGGAAGGCCGCGCCGGCTTCTCTTCCGGCAGCATTAGTTTCGGATACTCTTTGGCCGCGTCTTTTGCAAGAGCGGTAATCTCTTTTGGCACGTACCGGTCCATCTGCACTACCTGGTCAGCCACTTCAAAATATGCCCCGGAACTTCCAGCCACAATGACCGTGGATATCCCGAATATTTCATACAGATCCCTCACTCGCTCAATAAAAGGGGTGATAGGCTCCATATCCCGGTGAATGACTCTCTGCATCAGTTCGTCCCGCACCATGAAGTTGGTGGCGCTGGTATCTTCATCGATCAAGAATGTCCTGGCTCCCGCTTCCAGGCCCTCCACTACATTGGCGGCCTGTGAAGTACTTCCGCTGGCATCCTCCGTCTCAAAGGAAGCGGTATTTTTGCCGTTTGGAAGATCGCTTATGAACATGGAGATATCCGTCTGCTTAATGCTTCTTCCATCTTCCGCCCGTATTTTAAGCGCAGTATCTTCGGTAACTACATACTCCCTGCCGTCTCCGGCGATATGCGGATATACGCCTGTTTCCAGAGCCTTTAAAAGCGTAGATTTCCCGTGATATCCTCCGCCTACGATCAGTGTTACCCCTTTTCGGATTCCCATCCCCGTAATCCTTCCCCTATTGGGAAGATCCAGGGTCACTTCCATCGAAGAAGGAGATACGAAAGGTATCCCTCCCTTCATCGGACGCTGGGATACTCCGGATTCCCTTGGCAGTACCGATCCGTTTGCGATAAATGCCACCAGGCCCATCTCATCAAGATGGCTTCGAATATAAGCCTGGTCAACGGATAGTTCCATGACCCTTCTTGCCTTTTCCGGATCCAGACTGGGGTAGCACAAAGCCTTGTCCACGCAAGGCGGCAGATAATCATACAAGATCTTAATCAGTTCCCTGGCATTGATGGTCCTTCCATTTGCCGGAAAGCCTACCTCGAATCGTACTGTCACCTCCCCGCTTCTTTCATCAACCTTGCAGGCAGTTCTCTCCAGGACTTCCTGTCCGCATCTGGAGATGGATATGACGCCGCTTTTCCCGGAACCTTTGGCCTGATAAGAATAATGCTCCGTCTGCCTCCAGAAATTCCGGGTCAGATAATCCTGCAGCGCGATCCGCTTATGCTTCTTGTCATACAGTTCCTTTGGAAAGGCAGCAGCCTTTCCCGGCACTTTGACGCTTAATCTGGATGGCGCAGCGAAAGGATCGCCCTGCACATGGTCTATGGACAGCACATATTTGCCAAACTGGTATGCGCCCCTTGTATCTTTGTAGGCCGGATAACTCCGGTGGTCTATTCGTTCCAATAACCGTCTTAAATCTTCTGCTGTCTTCATCTGCCACTGTTCTCCTACTCTATAAATCCAATCTTATAAATCCACGATTCTGGCTCTGTGGTGGATGGAAGGAAGGAACTTGTTCAACAGATCCTTCGTCTTGAATTTTAAGTGACTGGTATTGATACCCGGGTTGCATCCGAACCATTCTGCCTCAGCCACTTCTTTATCCACGATAACCTGCACATAGTCGTCTTCATCCATCAGAAGCCCTGCCACGCTTGCTGAGCCTGGCGTCGTCCCTAAATGCTCCATCATCTTTTCCGGCGGCGCGAAAGACATATGGGATACCCCCAGCTTCTTGCTGAAAGATGCCGTGTCAAACGCCTTGTCCGCAGGCATTACCAGCAGAAAGAAGGTCGTCTTTTTCTGGTTGCATAAAAATACGTTTTTGCGGATCTGAGTGCCGATGGCTTTATCGATTGCCGCGCATTCTTCCATGGAAGCCGCCGGATCATTGTCCACCTGCTCGTATGGTATCTTTAGCTTGTCCAGCGTGTCATACATCTTTCTTTCCAATGGCATTCTTTCATCTGTCGGAGCCGATGTCCTGATTTCACTGATATACATTTTCTTCTTCCTCCATTATCCTATTGTCCTATTTTAAACATTATAGCGAATCCTTGACGCCTTTGCAAATCCTTCGCATAATACAATGTGCATATTATATCATATTCTGCTATAATATGCACAAAGGAATCAAAATAAAGGAATTAAAATAAAAGGAGAATCATCAATGAAATACATTTTAGCCTCGGCATCCCCCAGAAGAAAAGAATTGTTAGAGCAGGCAGGATTCCATTTTCAGGTCATCCCTTCCTCAGTAGAAGAAAAGATCACAAAAGACGCGCCTTCGGAAATCGTCATGGAACTGGCTTCCCAGAAGGCACGTGATGTATATGAACATTATGGGGATGCAGACTGCGTGGTGATCGGCGCGGATACCATCGTCGCATACAACGGGGAAATTCTCGGAAAGCCCGCCACTCAGTCAGAAGCCTATGATATGCTGGCCATGCTGGCAGATCGGACCCATCAGGTCTATACCGGCGTCTCTTTGATCATGGCCAAAGGAGGCCAGGTCCATACCCGTACCTTCTTTGAAGCCACTGATGTCACCTTCTATCCGATCAGCAAGGAGGACCTGCGTTCTTATGCAGAGACAGGGGATTCCTTAGACAAGGCGGGAGCCTACGGTATCCAGGGGCCTTTTGCCATTCATGTCAAATGCATCCGGGGAGACTATAACAATGTAGTAGGCCTTCCCGTCAGCAGGCTCTATCAGGAACTGCTCCGGGAGTACGTATCTCCTTTGTCACTTCCATAATCGTAGTTTTTTTTGGAAGGGCTCTTCCATCCTGAGGAGATCTGCCGCCGCAGGTCTGTATCATACCTTTGCGGCGGCTTGATATCCAGCATTTTATGCATCACATCATTGGCGTTGGCGTAATTAAAGGATTCCGTATCCATAATCTGACGCTGTGCGCCTTCCCAGTCATATGCTTCTCCTGTTTTCTGATATTTGCGGCGATAGTATGCTATGTCGCTGATGACCCTGCCTTTTTGATCTTCTTCCAGCACGTTCCACTGGCTCACAAAACTCCCATGGATATCTACAATAAATTCCGCATGGAAATCCGGCGCCAGGCGCTTTTTATTTTCCCTGCCTTTCGCATACCTTTTGTAATCGGAATCGGACGGGTATTTATTGTGAAGCCGGGCAGGCTCCCGAAGCAGTCTTTGCCCTCCCAGCCCTCCTTCAACTGCCGGCTTATGCACGTATAATTCCAGAGCCTCTTCATCCGTCATTCCAGGCTTCTTAAAGCGCCCTCTGATATAGCGGATATTGTGGCGGTCGATGTACATACGGAACTGATGCAGCATGCCATGGATATCCAGATATCCGCCGCATTTTCGCAGCAGTTCCATAGGATCCAGATACATACTCATTCCTCCCGTTCTGTCCTTGCAGCGTTTTTCTTCCTATGTTATTATATTCCATAGCAAAAAAAGGAGAATGATCATGCACTCAAGCCAGTTAAAGCAAAAATCCGAAAAATCAGCCTTAAAAATATCCCTGACCGGCAGCACCGTCTTCGTTGGACTGGAATTGCTCATGGCAATCTATACCAGTTCCCAGGCTGTCCTTCTGGATGCCGTCTACGACGGCGTGGAACTTTTGATGATCTTCGTATCCTTGTCTCTGGTTCCCTTGCTTTATAAGCCTTCCAACGAAAGCCGCCCCTTTGGCTATCTGCAGATTGAATCCCTGTTTGTCGTCGTAAGGGGCGCCATCATGGTTGCCGTAACCGTAGGCCTGATTGTAAATAATATCCAGATCATCCTTCACGGTGGCCGGCACGTGAACTTTTCCGCAGTGGCTTATTTTGAACTTGCTGCTACCGTGATCAGTTTTATCGTCATCCTTCTTTTAAGGCGTATGAACGCGGATCTTACTTCGCCTATCGTCACCATGGAGATTCAGGAATGGAAGATTGACGCGGTGGCATCCTTAGGGATGTCTGCCGCTTTCTTTCTCCCTCTGATCATCCAGGCCGAATGGTTTGTTCCCCTTACCAAATATCTCGACCAGGCCATCGCCATCATCCTTTCCATCTTCATGCTCCCGGTGCCGGTACGCGCCGTGACAACCGGCCTTAGAGACCTGTTCCTTCTGCCGCCCGAAGAAGAGACGGTGCAGAATATCAAAGACATTATAACGCCGATACTGGATGCCTACGGCTACGACAAGCTCTACTTCGACATCGTTCGGACAGGGCGTAAATTATGGATCAGCGTCTATATTACTTTTGACCGCGATGAGGTCTCCATCTCCCGGTTCCGCATCGTGCAGAAATTCATCATACAGGCCCTCTCCAAAGAGTACCAGGATTTTTATTTCGAACTGCTTCCTGACATTGAATACAATGACGAGACGGAAGTCTAAGGAAATGACGGAATCCTAGGCGGATTTTTGGCCTTTTTCACAGTACTTTTTTACTGCCGTGCTGATAGACTCTTTCATGATCGCCATCAATTCATCTACCTGCCTTTTCGTTACAGTCAGCGGCGGGATCATCCGGTTCACCTTGTCTCCAATGGCTGTGATCAAGGCATGCCTGCTCAGCACCTCATGCTTTTACTCAGGTCATTGTCCAGAATCCAAATACAAAAAGGGCGCCGTATCCATGATACGACACCCTCGCCTTTAACGCTTCCAGTATATACCCCCATTTCTGAAAGGTCAATACTTTTTTATGATTCTTTGGAAAACAGGCTTCTGAAACTGTCTTTCAGTTCCCAGACCTTGTCCGGAATGTCATCCTTCTTCTCTTGATACATGGTATGAAAGAAGTCGCAGATATACAGCAGGATAATAAGCGTTCCGCCAATTCTTCCGGCAATGACCGGAATGGCATCCACCAGATCTACCACAACGTTATGCAGGAAGAAAAACAGCATAAGCGTATAGAATCCCCAGGCTATCGAACTTTCCATACAGATAATTCCTTTATAATTGCACGGCTTCTCCTTGTAATCCCACCAGATCTCACCGAATATCTTATTCATGATCAATGCGGTCAGAAATTCGATAGCCGTAGCCAGCACCATTCCCAGAACGAACAGCGTGAAAGGATTCTGGCTGTATGGCCGTAATACAAAGAATACCGTCAGCGCCCCTACTCCATATATCGGGCAGTAAGGCCCTTTTGCAAATCCTCTGTTGGTCAGCTTGCGATTACAGACTGACATATAGATAGATTCCACAATCCAGCCCATAATGCTATAGACCAGAAACCAAAGCACCACATGATAAGCACTCCATCCAAATATCACCTTGTTCCACCACATAATAGTCTCCTTATAGAAAAAACGTGCAACGATAGGAAACGCAATTTCCTATTACATAAAAATAGAGTGTTGAATCGTCCAACACTCTATTTATTGCACATATTAGTTATACTTACGTTTTCTAGCAGCTTCAGATTTTTTCTTACGTCTTACGCTTGGCTTTTCGTAATGTTCTCTCTTACGAATCTCCTGCTGAATGCCAGCTTTCGCACAGTTTCTTTTGAATCTGCGTAAAGCGCTATCTAACGTCTCGTTCTCTTTAACGATTACATTTGACATAGTCTCACACCTAACCTCCCTCCAG
>OLRX01002616.1_pt1 | contig 11199 bp, 9 predicted proteins | sample 1672991 | NCBI WGS metagenome assembly OLRX01 (sample SAMEA3136744, study PRJEB25190) | human gut metagenome | biome: human gut; feature: human-associated habitat; material: faeces | place: Austria | collected 2013
CTTGATTATAACATGTTTGCAGACGGAATGCAATTATTTAAACCGGTTTCATAAAAAGATGGGAGGGGGAAAGCTTGAAAATATATAAAACTAAAATCAGTCGAAATTCTAAGCTAAAAACCACAATATTTTTAGAAATTCAAAATATCACTTGCATATTATTGGTCAATATGGTATTTTAAAGAAAAGAAACCGCATTCAATTTAGTCAATATTTTTTGGGAAGAATGACGGGGAGGAGGCGATTAAGAGGGGAACTAACGGAAAATTAAGATATTTTTTTAAACAAAATTGAAAGCGGTTTAAAGACTGAATATTATAGAAATTATCAAATAATTTTCAGCCAGGGTCATTGAAACGAAACGCACAATGTGGAGGAGGACAAAACATGAAAAAACTGAGAAAACTGTTGGCGATGCTGATCGTGGCCGCAATGGCGGCTTCCATGCTTTCGGGCTGCGCCGGTTCCGGTGCGAAGGAGACTGCGGCTCCGGCTTCAGAGAAGGCCACCGAGGCCGCCACCCAGGCGTCCACAGAAAAGACGGGGGAGTCGGAGGCCCCAACGGCTCAGACGCCGGACGGTGAAGTCAAAAAGATCGCCTTTATCACACCTCAGCGCCTGGGCGACGAGGGTCCTGTGGATCTGGTGTACGAAGGGGTGAAGAAGGCTTCAGACGAGTGGAAGATCGAGGTACGGGTCGTGGAGACCCAGGCCGGAGAGTACGAAGAAAGCATGCAGGCAATGATCAGCGAGGGTTACAATTTAATTTTTGCAGTATTTCCTGAACTGCTGGATTCTGTCAAGAATGTATCGGCACAAAATCCGGATGTGCAATTTATTCATGCGATTTGTGCCACTAAAGGAGATAACTTGGAAGGTGTATGCTGCTATGAGCAACAGTCTTCTTTTGTTATGGGCGTATTAGCGGCAATGATGACAGAAACCAATAAAGTTGCTTTTGTCGGTGGCGTAGATAATCCGGACACACATAGATACCTAGATGGATATGAAGAAGGAATTCGCTATATTAACCCGGATATAGAGATTCAGACAAGCTGGATCGGCAGTTTTGAAGATCCGGCAAAAGCAAAAGAGCTGGCATTGGTGCATTATCAAAATGGAGTGGATGTTCTTTGGGGTTCTGGAGGAAAGAGTGCGCTGGGATTATACGAAGCAGCTAAGGAAATGGGTGAAGGTTATTATGTAATGGGATGCACCGATGATAATAACGATCGTTTACCCGGTCAAGTTTTAGCTTCCCACTATGAAGCTTGGGATACGGCCTCCAGAGATTTGATTTTGGACTGGAATAACGGCGTTTTTGAACCGGGACTTAAAATGCTGACATTAGAAAACGGATATGCTTATTGCAAATTGGCAGAAGAATCCCAGTGCCATATACCTGAGGAAGTAAGGCAGAAAATAGAAGAAGTAACCGAACAGATTAAATCGGGGGAAATTGTCGTAGAGTCGATGCCTACATACGATGAAGTTATTGCCACACTTGAATAGCCCTGCATGAAATAATGAAATGCTGCCGGATTTCCGGCGGCATTTAAAACAACCTAGACAATGAGGAAAGAATATGGGAGAGGCAGTTTTATTAAAAAATATCGTCAAAAGATTTCCGGGGACAGTAGCCAATAATCATATTACAATTTCTATTCAAGAGCGATCTATTCACGGTATTATAGGCGAAAATGGGGCGGGAAAAACCACGTTAATGAAACAGCTTTATGGAATGTATCGTCCGGATGAGGGGGAAATTTATCTTCGTGGCAAAAAGGTCGTATTTCACTCTCCGAAAGATGCGATTAGCTGCAGAATTGGCATGGTACATCAGCATTTTACCTTAGTACCATCTATGACCGTTACAGAAAATATAATTTTAGGTCGTCCAATTTTAAAAAACGGGATCATTGATATACGGAAATCAAAAGAAATTATTCAGAAGCTATGTGAAAAATATGGTTTTGAGATGAATCTCGATGCAAAAATTGAGCGGTTGCCTGTAGGCTTGAAGCAGCGTGTAGAGATACTAAAAGCGTTGTATCTAGGGGCAGATATTTTGATTTTAGATGAACCAACAGCGGTTCTAACTCCACAAGAGATTACGGAATTATTTGAGACATTAAAAAATTTAAGGGATATGGGGGCAAGTATAATTTTAATTACACATAAGCTCTCAGAAGTTATGCAGATTACGGACGAAGTAACTGTATTGAGAGATGGATGTGTGACCGGACATGTCAATACAAAAGATACCAATGAGCAGGAATTGGCTCGAATGATGGTTGGAAGAGGAGTTTTGCTGAGGGTTAATAAACCGGAAAAAATCGCAGGAAATGAAGCACTGCAAGTAGAACATGTTAGTTGTAAAAATGATGAAGGAATATTAGTTGTAGATGATGTTTCATTTCAGCTGCATTATGGAGAAATTGTAGGAATTGCTGGCGTTCAAGGCAATGGCCAGACTGAACTAATTGAAGTAATTACAGGGATGACAAGTGAATATCAAGGAAAAATTCAGATCGGAAATTCTGAGCTGAACAGGAAAGTTTCTCCGTGGTTTAGAAGAAAAATGGGGTTAGGACATATACCAGAAGATCGGCAAAAAGAGGGATCGGCAGGAGAGGCTACTGTAGAAGATAATTTTTTAATGACAACTTATAGAAAACCCGAAATCAACCGAAGATTCGTTATTAATCGAAAAACCGCGTTAAAAGAATTGGCGCATATGGTGGACCAATTTCACATCAAACTTCCGGGATACAAAGCCAAAGGAAATTCTTTATCCGGCGGAAATATGCAAAAGCTAATATTTGCAAGAGAATACAATTTAAACCCCAACGTATTAATTGCAGCACAGCCGACGCGAGGAGTGGATATTGGTGCAATGGAGCTGATTCATAATCAGCTGATTAAAATGCGCGGACAAGGAAAAGCCATTTTACTTGTTTCTAACGAATTGTCTGAAATCATGTCTCTTAGTGATCGCATTTTGGTTATGTATAAAGGGAAAATATCTGGTGAAGTTCGAGCGGATCAGACTACAGAAGAAGAATTAGGTCTATTAATGGCAGGCATCACAAAGAAGGAGGGGGTGCAATGTTTAATCGGTTAAAGCAATCTAGGGCTGCGATCGTTATAATGGCAATTCTGCTGAGTTTGGTAATTGGCGGGGCTGTAATATGGGCATCGGGAAATAATCCGATTGAGATTTATGGAAAAATGTTAAACGGTGCTTTGGGGTCACAATTCGCGATTGCTTCAACAATTCGCTGGACTACACCTGTTCTCTTTACCGGAGTTGCAGCCGCTATTACATTTCAGGGAGGTATGTTTAATATTGGAGTAGAGGGGCAGATGTATATTGGAGCTTTACTGGCAGGACTTGTTGGATATATGGTAAAAGGTGTCTCTGCTCCTCTTCATATTTTGCTTTGCTTAGGAGCCGGAGCCATCGGAGGAATGATTTGGGCCCTGATACCAGCGATTGCCAGAGTTTACTATGGTGCCAGTGAAATGGTGATTACCTTAATGATGAACTATATTGCAATTAATTTGACTGATTATTTGGTAAAATACCATTTTCTGGCCGGCGGAGCTTATGGCTCTACACTCGTAACAACCGAAATTGAGGAAACTGCTAAATTAGCTAAACTATGGTCGAATTTATCGGCACACACAGGGATTTTTATAGCACTATTTACAGTGTTTATATTCTGGTTTTTGCTCAATAAAACTCAGCTTGGCTATGAAATCCACATTTCAGGACTTAATCCTGCTTTTGCAAAATGCGGAGGCGTCAGTGACAATAAAGTTCGTATGAGCGTTATGCTTCTGTCAGGAATGATCGGAGGAATTGGCGGTGCAGTGGAAGTAATTGGTTATTTATATAAATTTATGTCACAATTTTCACCAGACTATGGTTTTGATGGCTTGGCGATTGCCCTATTAGGTGGAAGTACTCCGCTTGGTGTACTGTTAAGCAGTATATTTATGGGAATCATAAAGGCAGGTTCTCTTCAAGTAGAACGGGCAACAAATATTTCCCGATCATTATCTATGATTATTCAAGGAATTATTATTACCTTTGTTTCCTGCAAAGCTATGAAAATCACTTTTCAATTAACATTGAAAACTAAGCTTCAGAAATTAAATTTTTTAAAAGAAAAGGAGGGTTAAGAGGTGCAGGTTTTATATTCAATCTTAATGGTAACAGCTCGAGTAACAACTCCAATTCTTTTAGCAGCTACAGGTGCAGTCTATTCAGATCAATCCGGATTGCCGAATATTGCGCTTGACGCAATGATGATCATGGGAGCTTTTATGGCTGTTTATGGGAGCTTTTTCTATGGGAGCGCTATAATTGGGATCATTTATGCAATGGTGATCGGATTGGTAATTGGAATCCTATATGGAGTTGTCTGCGTGTACTTAAAAGGAGATAACACAGTAGTTGGAATTGCCTTTAACTTAATCGGTTGGGGACTTACAACCTTCCTGCTCCCGGTTATTTATGGTACAACCGGCTCTTTCGTTTCTGAATTAATCGTTTCACTTAAAAAACTAACGATTCCAGGAATAAGTAAACTTCCAATTATAGGAGGTATTTTTACAAATCAAACGTTAATCACGTATTTTTCCTGGCTGTTTGTACTAATTACAGCTGTAATTTTATTCAAAACAAAGTTTGGAATGATTGTTCGCGCCTGCGGGCAAAATCCGCAGGCTGCTGAGACAGTAGGATATAATGTTCAATTTACACGATTAATTTGCTCTGCGGTTACAGGAGTGGCCTGCGGATTAGCCGGAGCGCATCTATCCTTAGGGCTTATGACACTATTCTCAGAAAAAATGACAGCTGGCAGAGGGTTTATTGCATTGGCTGCTGTTACTTATGCAAAAGCCAAACCATCAAAAGTATTATTTATTTCTTTGCTCTTCGGCTTCTCAAATGCACTATCAAATCAACTTCAATTATTACAATGGCCGTCTGACTTAATTTTAATGGTACCATACATTTTTGTTGTATTTTTTGTGATTATCGATCCATTCATTGCGACCATCCGTTTAAAAAAGTTCAAAGCCATTTAAAGCTTATAATTTTTGATGAAACAGTAAAAATTAGGGTGAATTTTAAGAGGAAAATATTATGAGAATTAATAGAGAAAGACTTTGGAAAAGACAAAATGAAATAGGAAGGATTGGGACAGTGCCGGAGGGCGGCATCAGCCGTTTTGCATGGACAAAAGAATACAAGCAGGCCTGTCAGCTGTTGATGCAATGGATGGAGGAAGCGGGGCTAACCATTCATATGGATACTGTGGGAAATATTTATGGGCGAATGGAAGGAGAGGAGAATATTCCGGCAATCCTCTGCGGTTCCCATTTTGATACAGTTCCCAATGGCGGCCTTTTTGACGGTTTGACCGGAATTATGACGATGTTGGAAGTGCTGCAGACCATGCATGAGCAAAACTATCGGCCCCGGCGTCCTCTGGAATTAATCGCTTTTGTTAACGAAGAGGCAAGCCAGTATCTGGGAGGAACATTTGGAAGCAAGGTCATGTGCGGAATGATCCCGCCAGATTATCCGGATACCTGCCTGCATCGCGAGACGAAAGTTCCTTTACGGGCCGCAATGAATGAATTTGGCATGTCCACCGACCCGGACCATATTTTAAACAGTAAAATTGATCCTCAAAATTACTGCTGCTTTATCGAGGTACATATTGAGCAGGGGAAACACTTGCTGGATTCCGGGCTTCCTCTTTCCGTAGTAACAGATATTGCCGGAATTAAACAATTTTATATTGAGCTTCATGGCGTTTCCTGCCACGCCGGAGGAATGGCGATGAAAGACCGGCATGATACACTGGCCGCCGCAGCGGCAGTTGCCTGCGAAGTTGAACGCTTAGCCCAAACCACCGGCCCCGACACAAGAGGAACCGTGGGATATATTGAGTCACATCCCGCAGAGCACAATATTATCGCAAATCGCTCCATTGTGCCTGTAGATTATCGAGAGGCAGATGATGTGAAATGGCAGCAATTCTATGATAAGCTTATAGCCTTTGTAGAAGAGCAGTGTAAGGAGCGCGGACTAACCTATTCCATCCGTACTACCTGCGATCTGAGACCGGCTCATTGTGATAAGCGGATTCAGGAAATAATGGTAAATTCTATAGAAAAACTGAACATTCCTTTTGATAAAATGATCAGCTTTCCATGCCACGATGCGGTAAATTTAGAGCGGATTATGCCCATTGGAATGATCTTTGTGAGAAGTTCCAATGGCGGCTTAAGCCATTGCCCGGAAGAATTTACAACAGAATCGGATTTGGGAGACAGCGCCGATGCTTTGGCAGAGGTTTTAATCGAAATCTGCGAGAGCGACGCCTTTTAAAAATTGTATAATCAAAAAACGGAGGGAATGAATATGGAACCTATTGTAGTTAAGACCGACAACGCGCCTCGTCCTGGCGGATGGTATTCCCAAGCCTTTATCGCTGGTGATTTTGTATTTACTGCCGGAGTAACGGCCAACGATCCCGTAACCCAGCAATTAATCGGGCCGGGAGATATTGTTTTACAAACCCGGCAGGTGTTGAAAAATCTGGAACAAATTCTGCTCGCTGCCGGAAGCGATATGAAACATGTAATCAAAACCTTAGTTTTCGTAAGCGATATTGATCAGTTCGACGTATTTAATGAGGAATATAAAAAATTCTTTCCTGATAATCCGCCGGCAAGAAGTACGATGCAGATCGGAAAATTTAATCATGGCATGGTGATCGAAATTGAAGCGGTTGCCACCCGTATTTAATGCTACCGCATGAAAAGTATAAATAAATTGTTTGTGGCATAGCGAAAGAATAGATTGAATTTGGGGCAAAGCAAGGAATTTGCTTCACTGGAAAATACCATATCCTCATATCTGCGTTTAGTGATGGGGGTCATTTCATTACTGCAGTCCATATATCTACAGCCGGTTCCGGTCCCCCCACTCGCACATGGCGTCTAAGATTGGAATCAAGGATTTCCCCCGTTCCGTCAGACTGTACTCCACCTTTGGCGGAATCTGGGGGTACTCTTCACGGTGGACCAGCTGGTCCGCCTCCAGTTCCTTTAAGGTGGTGCTTAAAGTCTTATAGGAGATATCCCCGATGTACCGTTTCATTTCATTAAAGCGCACGACGCTAAATTCCATCAGGGTATAGAGAATGGTCATCTTGTATTTCCCGTTAATCAGGGATAAAGTGTAGCTGAAACCGGTGGTACTGAGACATTCATTGGAAATGCAGCGTTTGCTCATTTTACACTCTCCTTTAAGTAAGTATATGTATTTAATGAAAGTATCATACCTTTATGTGCGTACTTGCAGTTTGTCTGATTCTTGTTATGATTATAATATCAGCAGCAGGTGAAGTCAATTCACTGAAACGCGAAAAGGAGGAACTGCAGCTATGAGCAAAAAGATTGTGATACTGAACGGAAGTCCCAGAAGAAACGGAAATACCTCCGCCCTGGTACGGGCGTTCTCTGACGGGGCGGAAAAAGCGGGGAACACGGTGAAGGAGTTTTTCCTGGACGCCATGGATATTCACGGCTGCAAAGGCTGCTTTGGCGGACACAGCAGCCGGGAATGTCCCTGTGTTCAAAACGATGATATGAACGAAATTTATCCGGCTGTCAGGGAGTGCGATGTAATCGTGCTGGCAACGCCTCTGTACTACTGGAATATGAGCGGCCAGATTCGCACGGCCATTGACCGCCTTTTTGCCCTGGAGGAAGGGGACGGCAACCTGCTTCGGGGCCATGACAGGGCTTCCGCCCTTCTGATGGCAGCGGAGGGACATGGTTTTGAGGACGTGCTTTCCTACTACGACCATCTGATGGAGCACCTTCGATGGAAGAATCTGGGCTATGTTTTAGCCGGAGGCAACGGAGCGGTAGGCGACATCCAGGGCAAGCCGGAGATTCAAAAAGCTTACGCTTTGGGAAATTCCATTCAATAGAACGGATATTTAAAAAACGGCGGTTTCCAGCTCGAGGGAAGCCGCCGCTTTTAGCAATTTCGCAGGAGTTATTTTTTCATCAGCTCCGCGCCTCATATTCCGGCAATTCTCAGAAATCTTTAAAGCATCCGTAAGAAACCGGCAGGAAAAACTTGCTATAATAAATTTATCCATATACCGTGCAGAGGAGGGGAAAGATGAGAAAAAGAAAGAAACGCATAGCAGGAATTTCAGCTCTGGCCCTGACATTGACTCTCGCCTTAAACGGCTGCTCTTCCAGGGAGGCGCAATCCCAGGAGGCGGCGGTCCGGACGTCTCAGGAGCAGTCCCAGTCGCTGTCCGATGAGGGAACAGAAGAAGAGCCGGCTCCCGGTCAGACAGAGGAGACAGGTGCGGAGCAGAAAAACGACCAGGAGGAAACCGGCCCAGTCCAGGAAAATGACCGGACCTCCGGCGAGAACCGGCTACACCCGGTTGTGGAAACGGTCCGGTCATCCGCATACGCAGAGGATGGCATGTCTCTGCTCTGGCAGGGAAATACCGTCCGGCTGTCCATTCGGGATGAAGGATATGAGGCGCTGAAGGAATCCCTTGCGGATTACAGCGATGAGAAGAAAGCGGCGTTTCAGCGGGAGATGGCGGTGGAAGAGGAATATGCCAGAGAAAATCAGAAAGCCTTTCCGGAAGAGTTCCTCTTTTACAGCCTGAAGCATGAGGCGAAGGTCCTTCGGGCGGATTCCGGGGTATTTTCCTTCCGGATGATAAATTACAGTTATATGGGAGGGGCCCATAGAAACTCGGCGGTGATGGGAGAAACTTTTGACAGTCAAACCGGGCAGCGTCTGGAGCTCAGTGATGTGGTGACAGACCTGGAGGCCTTCCATGGCGTTCTGATTCAGACCCTGGAAAACCGGGAGGATGCGGACGGCTACTTTCCGGGCTGGGAGGATACCGTCCGCAGCAGGGTTTACGGGGAAACGGTGAATGGTATTTCCTATGAGCTTCAGTGGGCCCTGGGGCCGGAGGGGATGGAAGTGTATTTTTCGCCTTACGACATTGGACCATATGCCATGGGAACGGTAACCGCGGTTCTCCCTTATGAGGAGAGCGGGATAATCCGCGCAGCCTGGATTCCCGGCGAAGGAGTCAGGGAACAGAATGTCTGGCAGCTTGCCCTTTACCAGGAGCAGAGCCTGGATGTGGATGGGGACGGAGCGGAGGAACAGGTCCGATTTGAGCCGGCGGAAATGAACGACATGGAACAGATGTACACCCTGTACGCAGGTGAGCAGAAAGTGAAATTTAACGGCACCTATGGCGTAACGACCGCCTACGTGATGAGAAATCCGGATGGAAAGGTATTTTTCTACGGGGACTGCAGCACGGACAACGACTACCATTACCTGGTCATTGTGGATTTGGAGGAATTGAAGAGCCGCGGGGCAGAGACGGAGGTCCGCACTGATTCCCAGGGTATGTACGACGATATCCCCATGGATTCCCAGTCCTTCTGGCTTTCCACTAGGGGAAATCTGTTTTCCACTTTTCCCATCCGCAAGCTGTATCAGGCAGGCGCGGACGGAATGCCCCGGACGCAGCAGGAGGAGTACGCCGTTGACCGCTGGCCGGTGACGGCGGTCCAGGGGGTGCCAGCTTTTGGTGGGGAAAACTTCTCTCAGCCAGCGGAAATTCCCGCAGGTACGAAACTGTTTGTGACGGCCACCGATGAGGAGCGCCGGGTAACGGTGGAAGACGAGGAGGGAACTGCCTATCAGCTTCAAGTGGACGGACAGGACTGGCCTCACACCATAGAAGGCAGGGATATTGAGGAATTGTTTGAAGGATTGGTTTTTGCGGGCTGAGTGGTTGCGATTCTTGCCGGAATAAGATATACTACCTTTGAGAAAAATGCATGTTTATGCACGAATCATGATAAAAAGGTAGAACAGGGAGGAAATTATGCCGGTTTTTGACTTTAATCACACGCCGGAGGGGCCGAAGGAGCCGGAATGCACCTATGAGATTTTTTATTCCAATCAGGGGGAGACTTCCCCTGAACACCCGATTTTGATTTTGGATAACAGCGCCGGAAGGCTGAAACATCACTCGGGTGGTATGTTTACCAATCCCATCAAAAAGACGGCCTTTGAATTTAAGGATGAAGGTGGCACGGTCAGCGCCAATATTTTAAAAATTGACGCCCGTTTTGTCAGCCTTTTAAAATGGCTGGGAGAGAACCACATCAATGTTCGTCTGTCCGGGGAGAATCAGAAGGATGGATACGCGGTTTATAAAATCCGGGAGATGGCCTTCGGCGGAGGGCAGAAGCTTTCGGCGGAGGACGGCTTTCTCCAGTTTATGATTGAGCGCCTTCTCTCAAGCGACGCTCCTTCCAGGGAGATTCCCGACGAGGACGAGATGGAAAGCGGCGACAGCATGAAGCTGACCAGTATCCAGAGCATTACGGATTTTATTACCTGTGCCGGGAGAACCCTGCCGGACAATATCCGTCTCTGGGCCAGGAGAAACCTTGCGGTGGCCCGCTCCAATGAGGTGTCCGCCGAGGAGCGCCGCCACGCCCAGAGGGCCCTCTCCATTATGCTGAATATCCAGTGGAAGGGCAATTATTTTCCTGCCGTTGACCCGGAGGAGGCCCGTCGGATTCTGGACGAGGAACTCTACGGCATGGAGCGGGTCAAGCAGAGGATTATCGAGACCATTATCCAGATTAACCGGACCCACACCCTTCCGGCCTACGGCCTGCTGTTAATCGGCCCCGCGGGAACGGGAAAATCCCAGATTGCCTATGCGGTGGCGAGAATCCTGAAGCTGCCCTGGACCACTTTGGATATGAGCTCCATCAACGACCCGGAGCAGCTGACAGGAAGCTCCAGAATCTACGCCAACGCCAAGCCGGGCATCATCATGGAGGCCTTCTCCATTGCGGGGGAGTCCAATCTGGTGTTTATTATCAATGAGCTGGACAAGGCGTCCTCGGGCAAGGGCAGCAGCAATCCGGCGGATGTCCTGCTGACCCTTCTTGACAATCTGGGATTTACGGATAATTATATTGAGTGCATGATTCCCACGGGAGGCGTTTATCCCATTGCCACTGCCAATGATAAGAGCCAAATCAGCGCGCCTCTCATGTCGCGTTTTGCGGTGATTGATATTC
>OLRX01002617.1_pt1 | contig 11195 bp, 16 predicted proteins | sample 1672991 | NCBI WGS metagenome assembly OLRX01 (sample SAMEA3136744, study PRJEB25190) | human gut metagenome | biome: human gut; feature: human-associated habitat; material: faeces | place: Austria | collected 2013
ATGAGAACAGCAAAACGACTATGGACATCTATGCGAAAGTCAAGTATAATAAACCAGAAGAATTAAGCAGCGTTGTGAATGCTGCATTCGGGCTGCGTTAAACGGCACCAAAAATTTCGCGATTTCGTGGGTTTACCTATGGGTTTACTGAGAGATGGAAGCCCGAAAACCCGCATGAATACTGGACTTTTTGGATCATGGTCAGGTGAGTACGGTCTCAAAGCCGCTCGTCGCGCTCCGCAGTTCAGCAAGCGATAATTCAAACCGAATATCAAAAGAACATCAAAACCCTTGGAAATCCAGTATTTTCAAGGGTTTTCTTATGTTTTGGATTCATAAAGAATTGTTGTGAAAAAGGGTCAATTTGTATGCGTAGGACACAAGTATGACACACATAGGACACACGAAAAATAGTATCTTGTGCAAGATTTTTAATGTCTTGTGCAAGATGCTATTTTATATTAAAAAAGCACCCTTTGCAGGATGCTTTCTTTTAACAATTAAAATTTTTATCCAGTTCTATTTTGATGATGTCAACTGCAATCTTTTTCAGGTCATCATAGAACTGTTGCTTGTATCTGTTTTTGTCCATATCGGTCACCACCTTAAATCTTGTTGATTGCATCAAGCAATGCTTCAATTTCAAAGTGGGTGTAAACTGTTTGTGTAACACCCTGACCTTTATGTCCAACAATCTTTTTGACCATTCTTTCATCAACACCTGCATCTGCTAAAAGGGAAACACAGGTGTGTCTTGTGTCATGTGGGCGGTGGAACATTCCCATCTGTTCCATCAATGGCATCCAGTATGAATCATAATAGTTGCGATATTCAAAATGTTTTCCATCAGGTGTGGAAAGAAGGTATTCACAATCATTCTTGTCCATCCATTCCTGGAAGAAAGGAAGAACCTTTTCACTGATGGGAACTTTTCGGATTCCTGCTTCTGTCTTGGATGCAATGACATCAAACCATTTTTCATCCAGGTTCACATTCTCCTTTTTTAGGTCAAGCAGTTCTGAAATTCTGACACCTGAATAAATCAGCATCAGGACAACCTTGAAATAATCATTGCTGTCCTTCCACTTCCAAACAGTCTTGACTTCTTTCTTGGTGAATGGTTTCCTGTTGTAGGCATTTGGATTCCCTGCTTTGTTAATATCCACATATCTGACCATATCCCTTTTTTCCTGGGGAAGAATTTCATGCATTACACAATAATCCCACATCAATCCCCATAAGATTTTCAACTTTCGCAGTGTTGGGGTGTTTTTGCCTGATTCATCAACCACAGCCTGCAAGTGGTCAAGTTTGATGTCAACCATCCGCATCTTTTCCAGTTTTCCACAAAGGCGGTATGCTGCTTTATATCCATTGACATTGGATGCAGATACAGTTTCAAAGTGGATGTCAGACCATTTGTCATAAACTTCTGCAAAGGTGATGGATGAAAGATTCAGGTCAAAGGGGTCTTTGTTGAATTCTGCAAGGGCGGTCATTGCTTCCTGCCTGGTTGCATAATATCCTATATTGACATAAACCTGCTTGCTTGTGAATCTCATTTTCCCATCAGAAAGTTTTTCAAAAGGGTCACAGTCATCAGGAATTTTGACAATAACTTCATTGTTCAGTCTGTCAATGGTTTTCCATCCATCTGTTTTTCTTACTCTCCAAGGTTTCCTTCTGTTCCCTGACAGCTTGGTGATGCTGCCCCATCCATTAGGATTCTTCATATTATTCCATCCTTTCTTGTCCTGGATGAAAAAGTCTGTTGGTAGTGGTGTTTTTGGTGACCATTTCATCCATAAAATAGTTGTCCTGAACAAGCCTGGAATGATATAATATAAAATAGTCAATTCAGGATTGTTCGTAGTGGTTCATTCTTGATTTGATTGCTTCTGACCCTGACTGTTGCAGCAGTTGGGGTCTTCTTTTTTATTTCTGATATTTTGGAAGTTCAGTCATTTCATAAATTCTTTCAATTGCCTTTTTTTGACCTTCTTTGTTAAGCTGCAAAAACAATTTCAAAAAATCACAGGAATCTTTACCAAAAACAGAATCAACAGCTTCAAATGCTTTGACTTCTTTAGAAAGATTCACTGAATTGAATTCATCTTCCCATGATTCTAAATCAAATAATTCAGATGAAGGAACATGAAGAACACTTGCTATTTTTTCAATAATAATCATTGGTATTTCAACAAGACCTTGTTCATATTTGCAGATAGAACTTTCACTATAACCAATCAATTCAGCAAGTTCCTTTTGTGTCATTTTCTGTTTTTTTCGTGCAGCTTTGATATTCATTCCTACAATTGACTTATTCACTTATTCACCTTCTTTCTTGTATCTTCAAAAGATACAATAGCACAAAATTCAATTTTATTCAAGTTAAATTCAAAAATAATTGACAAAATTCAAATGATAAAGTACAATGATAGTGGTTCAATAAACATTCAAGAACTGATGACAATATTACAGAAAGGAAGTGGAAAAATGAAAATCAGCAATGAAAAACTTGAACTGGCAATGGCAAATGCATGTATGAACTATAAGGAATTGTCAGAAGCAACAGAAATGACCCAGGAAAGTCTTTCAAAGATAAGAACAGGAAGACAAAACCCAAGACCTGCAACTGTTGGAAAGATTGCAAAGGCATTGAATGTCAAGGTGGAAGACCTGGTTGAATAGTGCTGCAACACTGACCAGGCAAAATCAGAAGCAATGAAATCAAGAATGAAAGGATGAACAACTATGAAAAAGACTTTTGAAGAACTTAATGCAATGAAATTTGATATTGTTGAACACTTTGGAATGCAGAAGAAATCTGAATTTTTCATCATGAACACTATTGCACCTGCTGAATATGGTGCAGATGCTGATTATCAGTATTATGAAGTTGATGTGAAGACGGATGAAGACCTGGATGCACTGAAAGCATTCATTGAAGACCTGTTTGGAATGAAGGTCTATGCAACCACAATCAAGCAGGCAATCAAGGAAATTGATGCACTGGATGAATATTTCAGAAAGGTCATTCCTGCTGTTGATTATGGTGCATGTCATGTCAGAGAAATTCCTATTTCAGACCGATTCAAGAAGGATGCAGAAGAACCTGCTGATATGAACAACCTGACCAATGCATCAGCACTGGTGAAGGATATTCTGACAGAAAACCCTGCTTCAAGGGATTCTGACAACCTTCTGTTTTACCTGGTATGCAAGAAAATCCTTGCTGACCATGGAAAGAACATTGACACAATAGGTTTTGGAAATCTGTTCCTTTCACTTCATAAGTATGGACTGCCACAGTTTGAAACTGTTGGAAGGGTCAGAAGAAAGTTGCAGCAGACATTCCCTGAACTGCATTGCAGTCCTGCTGTTGCAATGACCAGGGCATCAAACAAGGATGCATTCACCGACTATGGAAAGGATGGTGAATAATTATGGGAATAATTAGTGAATGTCAGCATGATTTGCTTATAAGAATAATATCAGAAAATCCTGACCTTAAAGATAAACAGATTTCTGAAAGCCACATAAAAAAATTGAAGTCAGCGGTCATTTTCAATACATTGATTAAACATGATATGATTGTTGGATATACAAATCAGCAGGTCTATAATGTATATTATGAAATTGCAAGCACTCTTTCAGTTCCTGCACTATCCAAGATTGATTTTTCCAGGACATTGTGCAAATATTATGGTTTTTCGGTCATTGATATACACAGCAGGAAAGACAATGTAAAACATAGAATCTATGTCAAAGACAAAAATGAATTCTTGAAAAATCGCAAGCTGCAAAGTTTTTTGGATTTTGTGATTGACAAAACTGTAAAAGATATTGTTGGGAAGACGAATCAGGAACTGTATTCAGAATATTTGGATTTCTTCAAGGAACACAAGGATAAAACATGGAAAATACCAATTTCAAAAATTGATTTTGGAAGACGGATTGGAATATTCTTTAATGTCACAATAAAGACCACCAAACGAAATAAAAAAACATGCAGGGTGTTCTGCTTGAAAGAAGGTGGAAGACATGGTGACCATTCATCAGGTCAGGAAAGTCTTGGGTAATGAAGTTGCAGATGCATTATTTGAACATTTCCCAGGGCAGCAGTTGAATATTCCAAAGAAAACCAGTTCCATGATGTTTGAAAGCACTGATGAAAGGGATGCATATATTTTCAACCTTTGCACTGAATCAGGAAAGTCCTATGATGAAGTTGCTGAAATGATGGAACTGTCCAAGGACAGGATTTCCAAGATTGTTGCTGACAGAATAAAGAACAAACAAAAGTGATGACAGACCTGCACTGCATTTGATGTGGTGCAGGTTTTTTCAATGGTGCAACACTTATTCTGTCATTTCTGCCACCCTAAAAAGGGGAAAGGAAGTTGTTGATATTCAAGTTGAAAATGCTGACAGAGAAGGTCATCAACTACTACAGAAAACTACAGTTTCAGAAGCAATTTCAATTGCAATGGCAGAAAGGTCAAATATTCGGACATATCGGACACCCTAAAAAGGGGAAAAAGTTGGAATAAAAAAATGCACATTTACCGATTTTACATACCCTAAAAAAGGAAAGTTCAACATGAATTCAACATGAGTTCAAGATGTATTTTTACATCTTGAACTGCCTGAAACCCAGTAAAATCAAGGGTTTCAGGTGTTCAGGACAAGATGGTCAAGATATTCACAACTTATTTATAATTAAAGAGTATAAAATCATTAAATTTTAATGATTCTCTAAAAAATAATTATAATAGTAAATAAGAGCCACATCTTGAACTTGAAAACAACAAAAAAGCCTGAAACCCAGTAAAATCAAGGGTTTCAGGCTTTTTTGTCCAGGTCAAGATGTGGAACTATATCTTGTCCTGATGTTGACCTTCGGTAAAATTTTGTAAATAACTTGAAAAATATCAATGATATAGACAATGAAACATGAATAAAGTAAAATATACTTGTCAGAAAAAATCTAAAGAAAGGAAAATCCTTTCACAAACCTGACCTTCTGACAGTCAGGAAGTTTTGTGTGTTCTTGGTGTCTGATTTTAAATAAAAAGGAACAAGGAAATCATCACCCTAATTTCACAGATTTTCTTTATTTGAAAATCAAACACAAAAGACTTGATATTCCCCAGGGTTCACCGCCTGGGGAAATGTCAGGATGAACAAAGACACCCAACAAAACCCAAGGAAATATTATTTATGTAATGAAAGGCGGTGATTGCATTGACAAATAAACAGAAAAGATTTTGTGATGAATACCTGATTGATTGCAATGCAACACAGGCAGCAATCAGAGCAGGATATTCACCAAAGACTGCTGTTGATATTGGTCATGAAAATCTGAACAAACCAAAACTGAAAAAATACATTGATGACAGACTGGAACAGTTGCAGTCAGAAAGGATTGCAAGCACACAGGAAGTTCTTGAATATTTGACTTCTGTTATGCGTGGGGAATCCCAAGGGGAAGAAGTTGTCATCATATCAACTGGTTTTGGATGCAGTGAAGCAGTTCATGTGAAAAAATATCCTTCTGAAATAGAAAGATTGAAAGCAGCAGAACAGCTTGGAAAAAGATATGGTCTTTTCAAAGGTTCAATTGATGTGTGTATGGAAAAAGTCATCATTGTGAATGACCTGAAAGAATAAATGTCACAAGTAGGACACAAAAATCAATGAAAACAAAGCAAAATCAGGGAAATGGAACTTTCATCCTGATAGTTTATAGAAAGGCGGTGATTAAAATGGCTGATTATTCTGAATTATTGAATATTATCAAGAAAGCTGCAACAGAAGCAGTTGATGCAGGAAAACCTGTTCAGGTATGCTTTGGAAAGGTGACAAGTTCTTCACCACTTCAAATCTTGGTTGACCAAAAGATGACCCTTGATTCTTCATTCCTGGTTCTGACAAGGAATGTGACAGACTTTACCACAATGGTGACAGTACAGTGGGAATCAGAAGCATCTTTGACCACTCACACCCACACTGTCAAAGGCAAGGACAGCAACAGTGATGACATTGATTTGACATCAGGTGCAACAAAGCTGACCCATACACATGACATTGAAGGAACAAAGCAAATGACCATTCACAATGCACTTGAAAAAGGTGAAGAAGTTGTCCTTTTAAGAATGCAAGGTGGTCAGAAATATATTGTTTTAGACAGGATAGGTGGTGGTTAATATTGGATGCATTACAATTGACCCAGGAAAAACTTCAACTTGTGCTTCGATTGCAGCAGGCAAAGCAAAGGGAAGTCAATTCCATCAGGTCAAAAGAGTACACAACCAAGGGAAGATTCCAGTTTGCAATTGCGGATTCAGACAAAAGAACAATGATTGCAGCAGTGGAAAGAAAATGCAACAAACATTGTTCTGACATATATGATGAAATCAATCAGGCAAGGAAACAGGAAGGTCTTCCTGAACTGACAAACCAATACAAAGAAAGGAAATGATGAAAAGTGAAGACAGATGAAGAAATCAAAGAATTGCAGGAAAAAGTGGATGTCTTGACCAATATGGTTTCGTTTCTTGCAAATAAGATGATGAGCAAAGCAGACAAGAATACAAGATGTGAAATGCTGTCAATGTTCAGGAAGGTTATTCCTGAATGGAAGCCTGACACAAGATATGAAATGCATTCATATGTTGCACATGGCACAGATATTTTTGATGAAGAATCAAAAGAAAAACAGATTTATGTGGTCAATTATGAACATATATCAGAAAAGCGGTTTGAACCTGGAAATGAAAGCAAAAGACCAGGGATGCCTGCTTATTCACCCATAAAAATTTGAAATGAAAGGAAATGATGAAAAATGAAATTAGGACTGAAAGACAAAATCAACAATTTAATCAAGGCATACAAAGAGTATGGAAAAGCACAGGGGGATGCAATCAAAGCGGTTCTTGAACCATTCAAAGTTCCATCCTATGTCAGCAGATTTACCCAGGAAGGACTTGTGACAGAAATCAAGGAATCCATGGATGGAATTCTTTCTGACTGGAAGAAATATGACAAGGTTTTGAATGACCAAGTTATATCAGTGATTGAAGCAGCAAAAAAGGAAATCATGGATGCACTTCATCTGAATCAGGTGAACAAGTCTGCTGATTATGCGGTCAGAATCGCAAATGCAAGGGAATTCATGAAGTTGGAACTTGAAAGTGACTGTTCAGATGTGGCAAAACTTGATGAAGCATTGTTCCCTATCCTGAAAGATTTTATTGATGATTATGACACAATGAAGTTGTTTGCAAAGATGGTTGAAATCAAAGCACATGTTCCTGCTGCAAATGCATCAGGTGAACCAAGTCTTCCAAAGACATTTGGAAAAATGATGAAGGTTGACAGCATCATGAATGCAATCAATGAAGTGGAAGAAGCTGCTGCAATGTTGTTCATTCATGCAAGAACCAGTATTGATGAAGTCATCAGAATTCATGGTGCAATTTATGGTGTTCCTATTGATGGTTACAGTGAACAGGCTGATGAAGAAAACATCATCATCAATGCAACCATCCTGGATGCACTTGCTGACAAGATTGACAGTGAAGGTCAGGATTCTGTATCAGGTGAAGGACAGACTGTTGATTTGGACTAAACCTGCATCCTGACCCAGTTCATAATGATATTGCTTCCCTTTGGTATTTCGGATGTGACAGAAAGACACTTAAACTGGACTGAACCAGGTTAAAAAATGTATTTGTGAATATAAAATCATTATGAAATCAGAATCCAGGGGAACAGGTGTTGATGCTTGTTCCCCTTTATTTGATGAAAGGATGGTGATGATGTTGGAATGACCAATGAAGAATTAGTGGAACAGATTCAAGCAGGAATAAATGTCAGGGGCAACCTTGAAATCTTATATGAACAGAATAAACCATTCATTTATTCTGTTATCAAACCTTTTATGAAGTATGCAGAACCTGATGACAAAACCATCATGAAGGAATTGGAACTGACTGAAAAAAGGTTGGACAACATCAGAAAGACCATATATGAACAGAACTGCATCAGCATCCACAAGCCTGTTGCAGGAACAGAAGATGCAGCACTGGAAGACATTCTTGCAGATGAAACAGACATTGCAGAAGATGTTGAAGACCAGGTGTTCCAGGAAGAAATCAAAAAGGTTGTGCATGATGCAGTTGACCAACTTCCACCAAAGCATTCACAGGTGATTCATGCAAGATATTTGGAAGATGAATCCCAGGTTCAAGTTGCATCAGCAATGAATATTTCAAATCAAAGGGTTTCACAGATAGAAAAGGAAGCCTTGAAAAAATTGAAGGACATGCAGCAATTGCAAGAACTTCATGATGAATTATATGGATATGCTTCACATTTTGCTTTTAACATGCCTTTGAAATACGCATTAGATAATCATACATCTACAACAGAACAGCTTGCAATGAAAAGACTGGAATATGAAGAAGAACACAAACAAACCATGAATGACCTGAATAATTTGTTCAATGAATTGTTGGAAGGGTAGGTGATGACATGGATGTCAGAAAGATTTTGAAAGATTTTAATGGAATAGACTGTTCAGTTTTCGTCAATAACAGATTGATTTTGAGATTGAAAGAAGATGCAATGATGTTCCTTGGTGACAGTGAACATGACAAGGAAATCAGGGAAATGTGCCTGGCAGAAGCAAGAAAAATCAAGGCAGAATCTGACCAGTTATTGAAGGACAAGGAAGACCTGACCAATGCAGTGAAACAGTTGTCACCACTTCAAAGAAAAATATTTGATATGTTCTATGTGCAAGGTTTGAAAGCACCTGCATGTTCTGAAATATTAGGATGCAACCAGTCAAAGTTTTACCAAATGAAGGAAGAACTTGTCAAAGAATTGGAAAGGAAGTTGAATGAAGATGAAGCACACAGTGATTTATAAATACCTGGAAGGGGCAGGGATGACAGTGACAAGGGAAATGACGCAGGAAGAACTTGGACAGCTTCTTCTGACAGAACAAGTTGAACTTGTCAGTGTGAATGCACCAAAACCTGCATACAGAAAGAAAAAGAAAGGCAGATGATGAAGGATGAACAAAAACATTGAAGTAATAACAGAAAATCTTTGGGCGGTCAATTACAGTTTTGTGAAGATGAATTTCATCAAGGAATTGTCATTCAATAACAGCGGTGATGTCTTTGCACTTGCAGGTCTGACAAATGATGGAAAGATTGTCATGAACAAAGACCTTCCCTATGCGGTTTATGTTCCTTTCCTGAAAGCAATCATGCAGATGAAAGATTCTGAAATTGACACAAAACATGGATTTTGCAATGTTATCAGGACACTGACCAACAGTGACAAGTCAGACCAGGAAATCATGCACCTGATTTGGTCAGATTCCACCCTGACAATGAACTGGACAATTTATCAGAATTTCTGCAATTGGGAAAGAGCAAGAAGAAAGGTTGCAAAAGAATATGCAAGGCAGCATCCAGTGATGCACTTATTGTATAAAGGCAAAAGACTATTGAAAGGGGGTGAATGATTATGGCAAGTATTTCAGCTTCAATTGAATTATATGACAGGATGTCTGCACCACTCTATTCCATGATGTCTGCAATGAACAGTGTTATCAATACATTTCACACAATGGATTCTGCATTTGATGATGGATTTGATACTGGAAGCATTGCAGCAGCGGAAGTTGCAATGCAGCAGATGGAATCGCAGATGGAACAGGTTCACAATCAGATTCAGAATTCCAATGAAGAACAGCAGAAGTTGAACAATAACATGTCAAAAGGTGCATCTGCTGCTGATGACTTGGTTTCCAAGGTTCAGAATCTTGCAACTGCATACTTATCCATGCAGGGAATTCAGAAAGTTCTTGGTGTTTCTGATGAACTGGTATCAACAACAGCAAGACTTGACCAAATGAATGATGGATTGCAGACCACAGATGAACTTCTGAAAATGGTTTACATTTCTGCACAGGATGCAAGGGGTTCATTCGGTGACATGGCAGCAGTTGTTGCAAAGTTTGGAAATAATGCAAAAGATGCATTCAGCAGTTCCCAGGAAGTTGTTGCATTTGCAAACCTGATTCAGAAACAGATGACCATTGCAGGTGCATCCACACAGGAAGCATCAAATGCAATGTTGCAGTTGTCACAGGCTTTGGGTTCAGGTGTGTTGCGTGGTGATGAATTGAATTCCATCTTTGAGCAAGCACCAAACCTGATTCAGTCTATTGCTGATTATCTTGATGTTCCTATTGGAAAAATCAGGGAAATGGCACAGGACGGACAGTTGACAGCGGACACTGTAAAGGCTGCAATCTTTTCCAGTGCTGATGACATCAATGCAAAGTTTGAAGCAATGCCTATGACTTGGGGTCAGGTATGGACTTCATTTCAGAACAGTGCATTGATGGCATTTCAACCAGTCCTGGACAAAGTGAACGAACTTGCAAACAATGACCAGTTCCAGGGATTTGTGGAAAATGCAATTTCAGCACTTGCAATATTGGCGGTGTTTATCCTGGACATTATGAACATCATGTCTGAACTTGGTGGATTCATTGCAGACAACTGGTCAATCATTGAACCGATTGTCCTTGGTGCAGCAACTGCAATGGGAATCTATGCAGCAGCTTTGTTGATTGGAAAGGGAATCATGCTTGCAATGGCAGCAGCACAGGCAATTCACACAGCAATGACATCTGCATGGAGTGTTGCAACATTTGCAGCAACTGTTCAGCAGCAGGGTCTGAATGCAGCACTTGCAGCTTGTCCGATTACCTGGATAATTCTTCTTATTATTGCAGTCATTGCTGCTATTTTTGCGGTATGTAATGCAATCGCAAAGATGACAGGTGTTGCAAACAGCGGTTTTGGTGTCATTACTGGTGGAATCAATGTTGTGATTCAGTTCTTCAAGAACTTGGGTCTTTCTGTTGCAAACATTGCCCTTGGAATTGGAAATGCAATTGCAGCACTGGCATCCAACATGATGACAGCTTTTCACAATGCAATCTGTTCTGTTCAGTCATGGTTTTACAACCTGTTAAGCACAGCACTTTCAGTCATTGAAGGTATTTGTGCAGCACTGAACAAACTTCCTTTTGTTGAATTTGATTATTCAGGAATCAGCAGTGCAGCAGATGACTATGCATCAAAGGCAGCAGAAGCAGCAGG
>OLRX01002619.1_pt1 | contig 11189 bp, 10 predicted proteins | sample 1672991 | NCBI WGS metagenome assembly OLRX01 (sample SAMEA3136744, study PRJEB25190) | human gut metagenome | biome: human gut; feature: human-associated habitat; material: faeces | place: Austria | collected 2013
ACCATTAAAGAGCTGGACAGCACCGCTGATTTGGACCGTGTGCAGGAAATCTATAGCGAGGTGCTTACCTTTGCGGCAGATCAAGCCGTACTGGTTCCGTTTACCTCTGCGCATCAGTATGCCGCCTTTAACAGCGACAAGATTGATTCGTTCAGCTTTGGCAGCGACCAGTTGTTCATTGAAATCGCCAATGTAAAGGCGAAATAACGGTAGTGAACACGAAGAATGTTCTGGAAGGGAGGTGTGCCAATGGCTTTGACACCAGCGATGGAGGATTATCTGGAGGCTATCTTAATGATAAAACAGCAGCACGGTTATGTTCGATGCGTAGATGTCGCAGAGCAGTTAGGCGTAAAAAAGCCTTCTGTAAGCCGGGCGGTCAAGGAATTATCCAAATCCGGTCATCTTGTAAAAAATGCCGACGGCACACTATCCCTGACAGAACTGGGATTGCAGTTTGCCGAACAGATTTACGAAAAACATCAGTTTTTTACCAGACAGCTTATTGAAGCCGGGGTTCCCCATGATATTGCAGCGCAGGACGCTTGTAGACTTGAGCATGTCATTAGTGAACTGAGTTTTGCGAAGCTGAAAAATGTTCTCGAAAAGAAATAATTCTATACAAATTTATGGCGGCTTGGAAGTACAAAGCCGCCATAAATATTTTTGCTTTTCTATCATCCCTATATCTCTGTCCCGTCTTTAAAGGTCACCCGGATGTCCTTCTCACGGTATACCGTCACAAAATCCACCAGACTCGACCATAGCCGCTCATCAAATTCTGTAACCGGCTCCTGCGTCTCCACCATGCGGAGGAACTGCTCCAGCAACTTCTTCCTGTCATTTTTATCGGCAATCGCCTGGGTGACTTCATCAAGCTGTGCCTTGACCGCTTCATATCGGCTCACCAGCCCGTTGTAACGCTCTGAATACTCATCCTGGTCGAGAGCCGTCCGGGCGTTCTCTGCCACGCACCGCTCCACCAGCCCTACGACAACCTCCAGTTCTTCCTTCAGTTCCGCCTGCTGCTTTTCCAGTTCCGCACTGCCACACAGCATGGCGATAACCGCCCGGACATTGGCACCCAGCTCAGCCTTTTCCGAAAGCAGAATATTGACCGCCCGGACAAAAGCGTCCTTGACCTGCTCCTCTGTGACATGGGGCGTGCTGCAGGGCTTTCCGCCTTTGTATTTGTGGTTGCACTGGTAGATGACCCGGCGGTATTTGTCCGTGGAGTGCCAGACCTTGGAGCCGTACCAGCACCCGCATTCACCGCACTTGATTTTCGAGGAGAACATACTCACGCCGCTGTAACGGTGCTTGTCCTTTGTCCGTCTCGCCATCTCCGCCTGGACATAATCGAAGGTCACCGGATCGATGATAGCCTCGTGGTTGCCCTCCACATAATACTGCGGCACCTCGCCCTCGTTTTTCTTTGTCTTCTTCTGTAGGAAGTCCACCGTGAACTCCTTCTGTAGGAGGGCGTCGCCCTTGTACTTCTCATTGGTAAGGATACTGCGGACGGTGGTCTGGCTCCAGACCGCCTTGCCGCCGGGAGTCGGCAGTTTCCGCTCCGTCAGTTCCTTTGCGATGGCGTGGCAGGTCAGCCCGTCCAGGAACAACTTATAGATCAGCTTGACGGTCTTTGCCTGCTCCGGATTGACCACAAAGCCGCCATTCGGCCCCCGGTCATAGCCCAGGAATCGCTTGTAGGCCACACTTGCCTTGCCATCTGCGAACCGCTTCCGCTGTCCCCAGGTGGTGTTCTCCGAAATACTCCGGCTCTCCTCCTGTGCAAGGCTCGACATGATGGTGATGAGCAGTTCGCCCTTGGCATCCAGCGTCCAGATATTTTCCTTCTCGAAGTAAATCTCCACGCCTTTTTCTTTGAGCATCCGCACCGTAGTCAGGCTGTCCACGGTATTTCTGGCAAACCGGCTGACGCTCTTTGTTACGATGAGGTCAATCTTCCCGGCAAGAGCATCTGCCACCATCGCCTTGAAACCCTCGCGCCGCCGAGTGTTCGTTGCAGAAATCCCTTCATCCGTATAGATAGCGACAAACTCCCAATCGTCCCGCCCTTTGATGTAATTCGTGTAATAGTCCACCTGCGCCTCGTAGCTGGTGACCTGGTCCTCATGGTCGGTGGAGACGCGGGCATATCCGGCAACGCGGCGTTTCTTTGTGCTGTTAATCGGCACCGCCGTGTACCGGCTGATCGTGGCTGGAATGGTTGTCACTTTTCTTTGTGCCATGCATTTTCCCCTCCTTCCATTTGGCCTTCATGAGCTGGCGCATATGTTCTTTAAATTCTTCCGTGTGCTTTGTGCCTTTTCGCTTCGGCTGGGTGTATTCGCGCTCCGCAACGCTGCCGTCACGGAGGTGGAACCGTACCGCCGTACCATTCACGGTGATTTTCTCCAGCGCCGCATCCATCGACTCTTCGGAAAAAGCATCCAGGCCAAGGACATCGCAGACCATACTTTTCAGAATCTCATCCCGGATGTTTGTATTCCCGCATGTCCTTCCGCAGTGCCAGCTTCTGATGCGTGTGCCGTCTTTCCGGGTCATGCTCTGGCAGCGGAAGCTCTCACCGCACTGCCCGCACTTGATAAGCCCTGTAAATTCGTAAAATCTGCGCCGGTTCGGATTGGTTGCCTTGTGCTTATGAAGCTCACCCCAGGCGGCTCTGCGTTCTTCGGTCCACCAGTCCTTTTTGGCTGTGGATTTCCATTTCTTTTCCAGAACCGAGCCGTCATAAAAATGAAATTCCAGCGTATCATCTCCAACTACATAAAGCTGTTCAATCTGCGCTGAAAATACGGCATCGTCAAATTCGGCTGTTCCAAGCACCTCTGCGCACGCGTTCTTCAGCGCCTTTTCCGGGATCGCCTTTGCGGGGCAGGATTTTGCACCCTTTTCACTCTTTGTCCTGCAGATCCAGATGTAGTATACCTCGTCCGGGTTCTTACGCTGGCGCTTGCCGCTCCTGCGGTAGTTCTTCCCGCAGAGAGGGCATTTGATCCTGCTAGTAAAGCATGAGGTATTGATGCTCCAATTCGCCAAGGCCCCAAGCTCCCGGCGGCGTACTTTTTCTTCCTGCACCGCCTGGTAGACCTCCATCGGGATAATGGCCTCGTGAGTATTCTCCACGAAATACTGCGGTAGCTCCCCACGGTTGATTTTGCTTCTCTTGCTGATGGTGTCTATTACATATTCCTTCTGAAACAGGAGATTTCCCGTGTAGGTAATGTTGCCGAGGATCTGCCGGATGGATGAATTTCCAAAGTGCTGCCCTTTATAGGACTTCACACCCATCTTGGCAAGTTGCTTTTCCGTGGTTTCCGCCGACAAGCCATTCAGGTAATTATCATAGATGAGCCGAACAATCTTCGCTTCATCCTCCTGGATGACCAGATGGTCGCCCTCCCAGCGGTAGCCATAGATTTGAAAGCGGCCGTTTGGAATGCCCTTTTCAAACCGCTTTCTCGTTCCCCATTTTACATTGTCGGAAATGCTGCGGCTTTCCTCCTGTGCAAAGGATGCGAGGATGGTCAGCATCAGTTCGCCGTCCCCGTCCATCGAGCGGATGTTCTCCTTCTCAAAACGCACCTCAATGCCCAGGTCTTTTAAGTGCCGCACCGTTTCCAGAAGGTCAACCGTATTCCTGGCAAACCGCGAGATGCTCTTTGTCAGAATGATGTCGATTTTGCCAGCTTCGCAGTCGGCGAGCATACGCTTGAACTCATCACGCTTGACTGTATTGGTACCGGAAATAAAATCATCTGCATAAACGCCGGCGTATTCCCAATCCGGGTTCTTCTGGATTAGCCCACTGTAATAGCTCACCTGTGCGGAAAGGGAGTGCAGCATCCGTTCCGACTGCATGGACACCCTGGCATACGCGGCCACCTTTTTCTTTTCCCGAATGGTGGGAACGGCCGCTTCGATTTTCCTTAAATTCGGCATAAAATTGCCCTCCTTTCCGCTTCTATACATCACTCTAAAGGCACGTAAAGTCAACGGATTTCGGAGAATAATGTGCCGAAAACAGGACGGTATTTTTCCAGAAACATTGTATCGATCTGACGGTACTCTTCCTCGCTGATCAGCCCCTTTTCGAGCATCCGCCTGACCATGCTCATGGTCGCTTGGTAGAGTTTTTCGTTTGTCAGCTGTTCCTTACTCACCGCCGCCACCTCCAAACCGATGCTGGATGTAGCAGGCATGGCTGCAGTACTTTCTCTCGGTGCGCCCGTAAACCGAAAAGGTCCTGCCGCAGTTTGCACAGATGACCTCCCGGATCGCCCTGCGGTCAACTTGATCGAGATGGGCATTCCACCACTTGTTTCTGCACTTGTCAGAGCAGAACTTCTTTTCTTTCCGGCCAGCTTGCTGGGCGACCGGCGCCCCACAGCACAGGCACCGATGCTCACCCGCACCAGTGACCGGCTTATCCTCTTTCTGTGCGTTCCTGCGGCAGAAGGATTTTACTGTATTTTCTGAGATCCCGACTTTCCGGGCGATTGCGCCATAGCCCATGCCCTGCGCCCGGAGAGCGGATACGATCATTCTCTGTTCATTCGTCACCGCTGTCCCTCCAATCTGTAACTTTCTACCTCTGAAAGGACAGAAGCCGGGGATTTCAGCGGATAAAAAAAGACCCGTGCGCAGCCGACCATAGAGAGCCGATTGCACACGGGTTTTCTTGTTTCCTTATTCGGTTTTTACTGCATAGTCCAGAGAAATCCAGCCGGCGCCGGACTTCAGCCGTCCCCAGCCAGCAGAGGCCCCCTGGCCGGACTGGACCTCCACGATGGTAAACACGCCTTTGCCGGTAAACTTCCCGGTTTTGGCATAGTCCGTCCCCGGCCCTTTGCGGATGTTCAGATCGGAGATGCTGACCTTGACGGTAAACGGCACATCCGGTGCCGCCTTCGTTGATGTGTTCGGTGTGTAGATGTTTACACCGTTATTATCGAACACGCTATATCCCGGATTGGCATCAGCGCACTTCTTGGCATTAGAGAGGATCTTGTATGCGCCTTTCTGCGATTTACTGTCAGACCATGCCTTACGGACACGGTAATAGCCCTCTGTCAGCTTTTCAGGATACTCAGTCTCGGTGCCCTCGGATGCCCCGCCGCCAAGCTGTGCTGTGACCTTTGCGGCAAGATCACCCATCCGGGCATACATCCAACTGCCCGGACAGGACTTGTTGGCAAACCAGCGATGGACAGTCAGCACCATCTCATCAGACTTCGGCTCATAACTGAGTGTCTTATCCTTATCACCCAGCCAGAGGAGCTTTTTCTTGCCGTTGCGCTTGCAGATATCCGCGCAGAGCTTAATGAGCGTCTGGTAGACCACATCCTTAAAGGCATACGGCTCTGTGGTATCGGACGCGCACTCGATGGTGACCGCCCGCTGGTCGTTGGCGCTGGAGGAGGAACACCAGGAACGGTTTTTCTCCTCCACATACATTCCCACACGGCCGTCCACGCCGATGCCGTAGTTACAGCTTGCCTGCCTGGAAGTCGGCAGGAAGATATTTCCCAGCGTCTCCACCGAGCATTGCCCCACCACGCAGTGGGGCGTAATGCGGTCGATGCTGTGTGTTCGCAGCCCAGAGTGATTGGGGCTGAGTTTCGTGTAAGATACCAGTGAACTGTTTGTGTAAGCCATTTAATTTTCCTCCTTTTCCGCCCGGTCATGGAGCTGTGCCAGGATGTCCTTCATCTTCTCCGGCACAGGGAGTCCCAAGTGCGCCGCATTCTCCAGAAGGCTCACGCCCTCGTTGGAGAGGTAAAAGAAGATGACCGCCGTGCGAAGGACGCTGCCTGTGCCAATCACCTGTACATCCAGGATGTTGGCGATCCCCACCAGCAGGAAGATCAGCACCTTCCGGCAGATGCCCTTAAAGCCCACCTCACTGGAGAGCTTCTTGTCCGAGATGGCGCACATCACGCCCGTGACATAATCCACCGCCACGAACACTACCAGGGCGATGAGCAGCCCGTCGCAGCCGCCCAGGAAGTAGCCCAGCCATCCGCCGATGGCGGCAAAGATCACCTGCGCCGTGTTCCAAAGTTCCTTCATGTTGATACCTCCGTTTCTTGAAATGGTTTTGTGTATGAAAAAAGCGGCCGCCCCGCAGGACAGTCGCCAGTTCCCGTAAGTTATTCTGTTTGCTTCGGCAGCCATTCCCACAGCCGCATATCCTCCTGCCCCAAAGACCACATACACATCCCCCGGAGCTTCCAGCGGTACGCCGCCTGGTTTGCCCAATAGATGAGGGAATCCACGTCCTGGTAGTAGAGGATGGAAAAGCCGTCCGCGTCTCCAAGGAACAGCCGGGATATCCAGATGTTGATGTCCTTCGGTATGACCTTTGCCGTGTAGTTCCCGCCGCAGGAAATCTCCAGCAGGTCGGAGTGAAAGAAATCATAATCCAGGGAGATGTCCTCGCTCCGGGTGGAGGTTTCCTCCACATCGGAGGTCAGCGTGAATACCTGGAACTCCTCATCCCAGGTGCAGTTCGTGCGGGATATCCTTCCGTAGCTTTTAAAGCTGCCGTCCGGCATCTCCACATCAAACCGCTCATACGGCTCGTAGGTCCAGGCGTCCCCCAGACGCAAAAGCTCACACACGGTCGTGTTGTCCGAGCGGTATCCGGCATAGCCTCCTGTAAAGCCGCTGACCGTTGCCGTAAAGCGCAGGGTATAGGATGAGCCGGAATACACCCGCACCCGGTTCCCACGGATACGCATCTCCACCGTGTACATGGAGGGATTGTCCCTCAGATCCGCCGATGCGGTTCTTGCGATCTCCTGGCTGTAGCTGCCAAGGAGCGTGGAACCATTGTATAACTCCACCGCCTGGGTGTCGTAGTTTAAGCAGCAGAACAGGCTGCCGCAGAATACGCCGGCCCGCCCGCTGCCGTTTGCCGGGAAAGCCAGCCTTGCCCGCAGGTGCAGCTCTGAAAAACCGTCATACTGCCACGCAAGCTCCCCATGCCCTTCAAGCTGGGAGTAGACACGCTCCATCGAATATTCATCCGACCGCCACACCTCGAAGGAGCCGGAACGCACCGTCCAGTAGTCCGTCTCCAGCACGCCGTAATCCTGGAAGTCCTCATACCAGATGAGCGCCGAGTCCGGCTTCCTTCGGAGCATCTCCAGCGTCAGCTTAAAGCCCTTATCGGGTACAGCCATATTGCCGTCCACATCCTTAAAACTCCTGGGCGCAAGGGCAAAGGCAGCCTCCCCGGCGGTAGGTTCCTCGGAAAAAGCCGAGCAGACGCGGAAGCCGTAAAACTGGACGCCTTTGGCATCCACTGAAATGGTAATGGTGTGTGTCCCGGCTGAAAGCGTTACGCCGCTTGCGAGGGACGCCCAGAAGGTACTCCGCCAGTACGGCCACCACAGGCGGCTTTCCGTGAAGTGCTTTGTGCTGCCGTCCAGCGCCGCATAGATGCCGTTCTTATCCCAGAAGGGATAGCAGAGCCGCACCGCCACATCGTAAGTTCCCGCTGCGTTCACCGTAAAACTGTAGGTCACCGAGCCGTTATCGCCCAGGGTTGCGATGCCGTTTTCAATGGAGACAATGCCAGACGCGCTGGAGTAGCCGTCAGCGTCCCGGTCGATGAAAATAGTTCCGAACTCGGTTTTCTGCTCCTTGCCGTAGGCAGTCAGGTAGCGCCTGCGGTTGTATGTGTCCGCAAGCTGAGGGTACTCGCGGGAAACTGCGTCCGCGCCCTCCATGTAGTCGTAGACATGGGGATACGCATAGGGCACCTTGTCATAATCATCCCAATAGGCCACGATAGGGAGAAAGGGCTGGGGCGGCGCGTCACCTGTGAAGTTGTACGCTCCCGTCATCCAGTACCTTGCGGCGTAGTAGGTGTTGGAAACGCCCCGGTAAGTCTCGCCCAGGTTCTCCGGCGTATCGTAAATCTGCCAGTTCCAGCCGTAGGCCGGCATCCCCAGGAAAATCTTCTCCGGGTCCATGACCTGGGTGGCGTAATCGTAGATGCCCTCCAGCCAGCTTCTCGGAGAAACCGGCCCAGGCGCGGAGCCTGCCCAGGCCATGCCGTAGCTCATAATAGACGCCGTGTCACAGTAGGCATCGAGGTCCCCGTAGACACACCAGTTCTCACCGCCCACCGAGCCGTTGACGCTGGTCATCCCCGGCAGGCAGATGTTCATGTGCTTCGTGGCATCGTAATTCTTTACCGTATTGTAGATGTTCTGGAACATGGCGGTTGACGCGGCATGGGTGGAATAGCCGTCCCCGCGTTCCAGGTCGATGTCGATGCCGTCACACCAGGGATACTTCTCCATGATGCGGATGATCTCCGAGAGGAACATCTCCTGCGCCCCGTTTGTGTTGTCCCGCAGGGCGCGGAAGATGCTGTTCGCCCCGTCGTTTGCCACCGTCAGCAGCCACTTGATATGAGGCCACTTGTTGATGTAGGTGAGCATATCCGAAATCGCCACGCCGCTCTCGTAAATCTCCCCGGTGGCCCGCACCTTAAAGGAGAACAGCCCAATCTGGCTGATGCGGTCGCCGTAGTCCCGGAGGGCTTCGTACATCCGGGCATTGCCCATGAACGTCCATACCATGATCTGTTTGCCTTTCAGCGTATCCATCAGATCGGCTCACCTCCATCCTGCATTTCCTGCATCTCAAACAGCACCCGCGCCGTTTTCCCTTCCGGGAGCGTCACCTTATGCTTGGAATCCCAGGCGGCGCTGTACTGGTAAAAGCCCTCCTTTTTCTCCGGGCTGCCGTTCTTCGTACACTGCCGTGTGCTGGCAAGCAGAGCAAGGTCCGCTTCGGCGGGGACGGCGTTGGGGAAGGATACCTTCTGGCCGCCCACGCCCTGGCAGAGGGAAACTGCCCCCGCTTCCAGGTCGGACTTGGGGTACAAATGCACATCCAGCCCAGCGGAAGTCTCCCCAAGATTAAAGAGGATGACCGTTTCCTCGCCCCGCACCACGCCATTGAACCAGACAGGGGCCTTGACCTCGCCGTCCACACGCAGCTTTTTAAGGAATGGTTCGGTATGGGGCGTGTATCCCGTCAGCGCCGGACCTTCCTGGAGCATCAGGTCAGTAAAATAGATCGTGCCGGAGCAGTCCGCAATGGTAGGCTTCACGGTAACGCTCACGACACGCATATCCTGTTTCCGGTTGATAACCTCCGCCAGCCGGATAAAAGCAATCTCAGCCATCCAGCGTCCACTTCATCTCGCAGGGATGGCCTACCCATCCCGTCACCACGGACCCTGCCTGCAGGAGGATGTCCGTGATATAAAGCGTCCCGGTGCAGTTCGTGATGCACACCCGCACCGTGATGGACTTGACCCTGGAGGAATAATTCTCCGGCGCGATCCGGGCGGAAGTTGAAGATAAATATGCCATGCCGTCCTCCTTCCATCAGTACAAATCAATGAACCGGCTTTCCGTACTGCCGTCCTCATACTCGATCACCACTTCAATGCCCACCTGGGAATCCTCGCTTAACTTCTCCAGATTTTCCGAGCCGATCTGCGCCGACAGGGTGTAGCTGGAGCGGTTGGCGGGATAGACGGTCTGGGACAGGCTCTTGGTCATGCCGGCCACGCCCTCCGCTTTGAAAGACGCCGTGCCGGACGCGCCGTTTTCACTGTCCGCCTCAAAGCCGGAACTGACCCAGTAGGCAAGCCCGTCATCGGCGCGGGAGTTTCTAAGCAGATTGAAAGGAACCATTTCCCGGATGTCGTTGTTGGATACCATGCTGGTGCCGCCGAGTGTATCTGCTGCGTTGTCCCATTGGCTTGCAGAGCTCCCCAGATTTTTTAGTGTGGTTGATAGCTCCAGCACCGTATTCCACGGTTCTTGCAGATTGTATTCTCTGCGGACCACGCGGGTGGTGACAGAAAGACCGAGCTCTGCATCCTCCACACGCACGTAATCGCCAAGCTCCCATGCTTCATGTTCATATCCGGTCAGGACAGAAAGGTCCATCGCATTCAGTACGTAAGAGATGGTAGGCTTACAATACTGTGCCAGCCGCATGGCTGTATACTCCCGCATCTGATAAGGGTTGGTGAAAGAGGAACAGTCCAGTGTAGAGATGCGCACATCTGTTGTATAGGTAAAATCCTCCAGATATGGCTTGCCGTTGTTGATGCTGGCGAATGTCATACCTTCCGCACCTACGGCATATAGCCTTGTAACGAGGCTGCGGGTATCCACCACGCGCTCGATGGATTTCATGTTTTTCCGATAAGCGAACAGAGCGCCGCTATCCTTGCCACTTAACACCAACAGATGCACGAGCCGGTTGGCGCAGTCAAAGACCAGATCACCGCCGTGAAGGTCAGCTACGTTACGCAAGATGGAGAGTGCGTTTTTCTCCGAGCTGGTCCATGTGCGCTTTGTGCGTACCGTCACAGTTCCGACTGACCATTCGGTTCCCGCAAGCGCATAAGCCATAGCGACCTCCGGATATTCTGCCTCGAAGGTCTTTTCTTCCTTCAGGACGGAGAAGGTCAGATCGTAAAACTCCGCCTCAGCATAGACCTCTGTGATGGAGTTGCCGTCCATATCCTTGGAATCCGTGACCGTCCGCACCTTATAGATGTCGTCTACGATCTGGATTTTCTTCTCGCTGTCGATATGAGTACGCTTGGCATCCTTGTATGGGATTTTAAAGGTCAGCGTATCCTCGCCGTTGATCTCGCCGGTAACGATGATGTCATAAGCGTTTTCGAGAACCGCTTCCCATGCGCCGTTCTCGTCCAGCACAACAGGTCGGGAGTATCCAATCTTCTCATAGGGAGAGCGAGGAATATCATAGAGCCTGATATCCACGACCTTTGGTGTCAGGCTGGTATCGCTTGTAGTGAGCGTTGCCCGGAACCGAATATAGGCCCGGTTTGGAGAGGCCAGTTTCCCGTCAGAGGGCACAGCTACCCAATCACTCCAGTTCTCCAGATCATCACTGGTAGAGGTTTCCACGAGGGAAACAGCCGTGGTGCCGGATACATATTCGCTGGTTACGGACACGCGACCGCTGCCGGAAAGGTTACACTCCTCAGCCGCTGTGGTCAGAACACCCTCAGAAGGATAAACACCACCGGAAGCCCGGAGGATGACAGCATTTTCTTCGGTCAGGCCGTCCACGTCAGAAGTGGACGGCCT
>OLRX01002623.1_pt1 | contig 11172 bp, 10 predicted proteins | sample 1672991 | NCBI WGS metagenome assembly OLRX01 (sample SAMEA3136744, study PRJEB25190) | human gut metagenome | biome: human gut; feature: human-associated habitat; material: faeces | place: Austria | collected 2013
AAGGAATGTTACTCTTACCAAGTATGGAAAAGTTTTCCTGAATGACGTGGAAGAGGTACTGAACCGTCTGGACTCTTCTGTGAACAGTCTGAAGCTGGCAGGTAAAGGGGAAGGCTGCATTGATGTGGTATTCCTGCGTACACTTGGAATTGATTTTCTTCCTAAGATCATGCGGGGATTTCTGGAGGAAAATCCTACTAAAAAGATAGATTTTAATCTGTATTGTGATAAAGTTTTAACATCTGATATTCTGAACGGATTAAAAGAGAAGAAATATGATCTGGGGTTCTGTTCCAAACTTGATAATGAGCCGCTGATCGAGTTTATTCCGGTTGCCAGACAGGAGCTGGTTGTGATCGTACCTCTGGATCATCCGCTGGCAGTAAAGGATGAAGTACGGCTGGAGGATACCATTCCTTATAAACAGATTATATTTAAGAAGAGAAGTGGTCTGAGACAGATCATTGACGGACTATTTGAATGTATCGGGCAGACACCGGATGTGGCTTATGAGATTGACGAGGATCAGGTTGCTGCAGGCTTTGTCTCCAACGGCTTTGGAATCTGCGTAGCTCCCAATATTCCAATCCTGCAGTCTCTGAATGTAAAGATCCTTCCCTTAGTTTCTCCAAGCTGGCAGAGAAACTTCTATATGGCGATGCTGAAGAACGTATACCATCCACCGGTTGTGGAAGCATTTAAGAAATATGTGATCGAGCAGGCACAGAAGGAATGGGATTACAAGACCAGCTGATCTGACTTAATAAAATATCAGAATACAAAAAGATATGGGACTGTCCCGTCAGTCGAGACACCCCATATCTTTTTATAATAACCGATACATTCAATATTATGACTTGATATCCGGCACTTCTGATATCATAAACCAGATCTGTCATGTTATATTATTTTTCTTCATCCATGGTGCGGAGTCTGTGTACCAGTTCTTCGCAGATTTCCAGTTCGTTCTTGCCGTCTGTTTCGATGATGATATCAGCCGCTGCCTCGTATTTAGCGCGGCGTTTCTCCATCAGGTCTGCGATAAATGGAACAGTCTTATTGTTCTCGATCAGCGGACGGTCATGGTTATTTTTGACGCGGTCAAGGATTGTCTCCGGTTTTGCTGTGAGGAGAACAACACGGCCATTCTTCTTCATCTCTACTACATTGCACTCTCTCATTGGAGTACCACCGCCGCAGGAGATCACAACATTGCTGCGTGACTGCATTTCGATAAGCAGATTTGTCTCAAGATCACGGAAATACTGCTCACCGTATGTCTCGAAGATATCGGAAATACTCATTCCCTGTCTCTGGGCAATGATCTGATCCATCTCTACCACATCCATGGCAAATACATTCTTAAGGAAATCAGAAATTGTGGACTTTCCCGCACCCATGAAACCGATCAGCACGATGTTGTAGTTGAAGAGTTTTCTTGCCTGGATCCGTTTACTGTTTGTGCGGATGCATTCAAATACATCGGAAACCTCATCCTTATGGCGTCTGCCTTCCATTCTCTTCTCCAGCCATTCTTTCTGTTTCGCTTCCTGCTCAGGCTGTAAAATCTGGAGTCCGTTGGCTTCTTTATATGCCATAATGTCCTCCACGATCCTGTTACGCATGATAAGTGCATCCAGAATGATCTCATCACACTGGCCAAGACTCTCTCTGAGTATTTCTAACTGATTCATATCTCTTTCCTCTGTCTTTCCTATGTCAGTTTGCAGCAGACCGCAGATCAGCCACAGGCTGACATAAACTATTCACGAACGGCAATATATGAATGCCGACTGTTAAGATTTATTATATCAATATCGCTTTCGTATAGCAACCCTTTAAACCATTAAATTATTTCATCTGTTCGATAGTTTTTTTCTATGAATTCGACAGACGATTCTATGGCAAGACTCTGATGACGGTTCTTTTATAGCAGTCCCAGTAAATAATGCATTTAAGACAGTTTAGCAGAGTGCGAAAGACAAGGAAGATATCTGCAGGCGTGCTGACGCACGGCAAAGATATCTGACGCAGGATTTCACACTCTGCTGAGCTGGATTAAGATGCATTATTTACTGGGACTGCTATAGGTTCCCATATAAATGTATCTAATGAAAAAAATCATGAAATACTTTTTCAGTGTACCATTTAAAACTGATTTTTTCCACTGATTTCTCCGCATAGACCGGATAAAAATCTATCAGTTTTCCATCCAGGTAATAGGCAATGCGGCCAAGCTTCTCCCCCTTAAGAACCGGTGCACTGACTTTCTGTGGAATTTCTATTTTACAGGTTACAGTTTCCCCTTTTTTCAGAAGGACTTCTTTTTCCCTGTCATATGCGGTTACACTGCATTTACCTCTCAGATAGATTTTCGTTCCTATATCCTGACCATCTTCCACACCGTCTGTTACCAGGATTTTTCCGGTCTGTGGTTCTTTCCAGTAGGTTTCATACTCATAGTTGTAATCTCCGAAGTCCAACAGTTTCTCTGTGTCACTCCATTTATAGGTTTTGTGGTTGGGCCACCCACAGCCAAGGAGGCTGACGATAAATGTTTTGCCCTCTTTTTCCCAGGCACATACATAACAGTAGCCAGCCTGGGAAGTATAGCCTGTTTTTCCGGCAAGAACTCCGTCTCTCATGTCGAGAAATGCATTGGCATTATGTACGGAAAAGGTTCTCTTTCCTGTGATCTCAGAGAATGTATAGTCTCTGGTCTGTGCAATGTGCAGGAATGTTTCGTTTTTAACAGCATAGCGCATGATCAGTGCCAGATCTTTGGCTGTTGTGTGATGTTTTCCGTTCTCATCCTCAGCATCCAGGCCATTGGGTGTGATAAAATACGTATTCTTACATCCTATCTGTTTTGCTTTCCGGTTGAGCATTCTGGCAAAGCCTTCCACGCTTCCCCCGCAGTGTTCTGCAATGGCAACCGCTGTATCATTGTGGCTTTTCAGCATAAGGGAATACAGAAGATCCTCCAGATAATACTGTTCTCCTTTCTGAAGTCCCAGCTTTACTTCCGGCTGGGATGCCGCATTCTGAGAAACCTGAACATAATCATCCCCCGGAGAGTTCTCCAGTGCCACAATACAGGTAAGCACCTTGGTTGTGCTGGCATTTGCCAGAGGACGCTCCCCGTCCTTTTCATAGAGTACTCTGCCGGACTCTCCGTCCATGAGGACTGCTGATAATGCGTACAGTTCTGCCGGTTCTTCTGCAACAGGTGTCATGTCTACTGTCTGAGGTATTTTGTACTCCGCTCCCCGGGCGGAGGTGTATGTCTGCGTAAACAATAATACCGCCGTCACAACAATGACAGCGGCAATATGTTTCATTCTCATACTCCACCTCACATGCTGGCAATCCATGAATATCACTGTTCATAATTTACGGTTATTCACAGATTTGTTGTTTACAGGATATCTGCAGGATTTTGCTTCACCCTATAAGATAATTTATGCCTGCATGTCCGGAATATGACTGTCACAGTTCCGAAAAATATCGGGATATGTCCATTACCCGTTATAAGTCCGGTCCCATCTTTTGCTCAGATGATAAGCTCCCTCTCTTAAGGTATAAAGTTCTCCCAGATATTCCACAGCTTCAGGAACCGCCTCTCTGTAAAGCCTCTCAAGTTCAGGCATGGGAGCTTTTGCCTGCTCTACTGCTTCGGCAGTCATGAAATGTTCAATGACAGAGCCGATGGACTCTCCTCCCAGTCTCAGAAGTTTCCCCAGAATCCTGCGTTTTCTTCCATGGTCATCACACACCATGAAATTGGTAAGAATTTTCATCATCCTGACAGAAATATAAATGTTTATGGTTTTCACCAGAGGAATGGCCCTGTGGATCACTCTGGCATATTCCATCTTCGGCATGATCCCGCAGGCCGGATAATAATGGTCGGGATCTTTACCTGTCTCTTCCATAAGCACACGGTCAAATTCCTTCTCCAGAACAATGTGAGGAATGACGCCTTCTGCAGCCATCTTATTTACATAGGGATGGCATGCGGAGTCCAGAATATAATGACAGCCAAATCCAAGAAGATATGCAAAAAGTGCCTCATTATCATTTCTTCTGACCTGCCGCATCCCTTCTTCAAAAAAGGCTCTTGCCTTCTCATGATGCATCTCAATCCCGAACTGGGTGACAGGATTCTTTGAAACCATATAGTAGAACAGGATATCCGGCCCATGTAAACCGATCCTGTACAGATCTCCATGTCTGCGGATCAGAGCTTTCATATCTGAAGGCAGTCTCTTATATACTTCTTTTCCAAATAAATCATGTGCATATGTGGTTGGCATTATTTTTTCTCCTTTATCTTACACATCCAGTTTCAGCTGGATTTCTTCCTCTGCCTCTGCCTTAAAGTCCTCTATCTGGACAGGGTCAGGGACAGGCAGGGATTCCAGATCCTGTACGCCGAAGCAGCGCAGAAACTCTTCCGTGGTCCCGAGCAGGATCGGACGTCCGGGGGCATCCAGACGCCCCAGCTCCCTGACCAGGCTGTATTCTACCAGCTTGTTGATGGCGTGGTCACATTTTACCCCTCGGATCTTCTCGATTTCCGCCTTTGTAACCGGCTGTTTGTATGCAATGATGGATAAGGTTTCCAGCATAACATCTGACAGTGCCGGCTTCTGAGGATGCAAGGCAATATTGATCAGATACTGATAATATTCTTTCTTTGTACACATCTGGAAAGAATTCTCCAGTTCTATGATCTGGATGCCTCTGTTCTCTTCCTGATAACGGTCCATCATATTGCGGATGATCCTTCCTGTTGTCTTCTCGTCCACACCGATGGCTCTGGCGATCCGGGGCAGTTCTACGGAACCGCCCATTGCAAAAAGTATTGCTTCTATCGCAGCTTCTGTCTCCTTAATCTTCACTCAGTCTTCCTCATTCCTTATCCTTTTTATTACATATTGATTTCTGTATTCTGCGGTTCATCTTCCGCAAATTCCGTAAGATTCTTCCATGTGTCCGGATCTGTCTGTACTTCAACAGAGATATCATCGAACAGCCCGTCCTGCTCCACGTGGATGTATCCCATTTTCATCAGTTCCAGTATGGAGAGAAAGGTGACGATCACCTGTACTTTCGAGCACTGACTCTCCAGGAGATTGCGGAAGCTGAATTTTTGATGGGTACGGGCAAAATCTTTGATCTCTATCATCTTATCAGACAGACTGACCTCTTCCTTCTCGATGGTTCCGAATTTGCTTCGGATAGGATCGACCTTGTCTTCCTGCCTGCGGATGATAGACTTGTAGATTGCATTCAGCTTCTCCAGTGTGAGACCTGCCAGAAGTTCCTTTGGATCTACAGGCTCTCTGTACTGCAGTACCTCATCGGGAAGAGTGGGCTCTTTAAAGAATACATTTGCCGCATCGTCCATCTTGTCCTTCAGCTCATAGGACATAAACTTATACATCTTATATTCCAGAAGTTTCTCCACCAGTTCCGCTCTTGGATCTTCCTCTTCTCCCTCCTCATTGACTTCTTTCGGGAGAAGCATTTTACACTTGATATCCAGCAATGTGGCTGCCATAACCATAAACTCACTCATGATTCCAAGGTCTTCCCGCTCCATGGCATGGATGTATTCCATATACTGATCTGTGATCTCCACGATGGGGATATCATAGATATCTATTTTATTTTTTTCGATAAGGTGCAGTAAGAGATCCAGAGGACCTTCAAATACTTCCAGCTTTACCGGAATTCCCATAGCACAGTCTTTTCCTTTTCAAGTAAATATTTCGCTGCCATACAGTCAGCAGACAGTAACAATATTCTCAGGCATTCGGTTTCAGATCCACCATCAGCAATTCCCTGGGATTATGAATCCTTACAGGTATGGTGTGTTCCCCTGCTCCTGCACTTACCAGCATATGCTGTTCCTTCCTGTGGAAATCTCCGCAGCAGAACTTCGGAAATGGATGAAGCTGTGGGGAAAGCAGCCCATTGTGCCTGCCAAGTCTTACAATCCCTCCATGATAATGCCCGCTCAGGATCAGATCTGCCCCCCAGTCAAAATAGGTTTCTCCATATTTGGGACTGTGGGCCAGAAGAATATTCAGGGAATCGGAAGATGGTTCTCCGATCAGTTCCCTGACTTCCTCTCTCCTAAGCTGTGGAGAAAATGGCTTTTTATAATAGATCAGAGGTATTTCCAGGCCATAGACAGTAAGACTGGTTTTTCCCACCTGCAGGCTGCAGGATTCATTATGCAGGATATGGATCCCGGCTGTCTTCAGCTCCTTTTCATATTCCTGATATCGGGCTGCTATACAGTTCTCCTGAGGATCTGTCCTGTACAGCTTATATTCATGGTTTCCCAATGCATAATAAACAGGATACTGCTGAGCAAGGCTCCTCAGAAGAGATGATGCAGTCTTTAAAGAAGCAGAATCATTTCTCACGATCATATCACCGGCAATGAGAATCCCATCCGGTCTGTACCGGTGGATCGTCTCCAGAAGCTTTCTGTTATCAGGGCCAAATTCCATGCCATGAAGATCTGCGAGCACCGCAAATCTGATGCCTCTCGCATCCTTTATTTTGTTAGAATGGATTGTATAATGTACGGTTTTAAATCTTTTCATGCAAGTTTTCTTTTCCCTTTATGTTCACTTTGTGTCTGACAACGCATTCTGCGGGATATTATTTTCCGAATCCGCAGTTCGGGAATGTACAGACATCACAGTTCAGGCAGAGTCCACCCTCTCCAAGTTGGTTAATCTCTGATAATGTGATCTCATCATCTGCCATCAGTCTCGGCAGAAGCAGATCAAAAATGGTATTCTTTGCATACATAACACATCCCGGAAGCCCAAGAATCGGTATCTGCCTGCCGTCTTTCTCATAATAGGAAACCAGCATCATAGCTCCCGGAAGTACTGGTGCACCGTAGGATACGATGCGGGTTCCTGTTGCTTTGATCGCACCCGGAGTTCTGTCATCCGGATCCACGCTCATTCCACCGCTGCAGACTACCATATCGGCTCCCTCTTCGATAAATTTCAGGATATCGGCTGTTATCTGTTCCATATCATCACCCGGTTTTGTCTGACCGATGACCTCTGATGGAAATTTTGAAAATTTATCTCTCAGTACAGGAGTGAAGGTGTCAGTGATCAGACCTTTCTGCACTTCACTTCCTGTTGTTACGATACCCACCTTTTTCTTCTTATATGGCAAAATGGAAAAGATCGGCTCTGTGCCTGCCACCTCTGCTGCACGATCCATTTTCTCCTTCTCGATCACCAGAGGGATAATTCTGGTTCCTGCAAGTTTGTCGCCCTTCTTTACAGGAAAATCTCCATGGCGGGATGCGATCATCATCTCTCCAAGTGAGTTGACAGCCAGCAGAGCTTCTCTGCGGATCTTAAGCACTCCGTCAATGTCTGCGATCAGCTCGATTTTTCCCTCTTTTATATCAGAACCATGCATGGTGTCCGAATCTCCGGCACAGATCTTATAAAGGATCTCTGCGCCTTCATTCTCATGAAGGATTCCTTCTTTCTTCTCCCACACATATAAATGTTCTTTTCCTACAGAGAGTAACAGAGGAATATCCTCTTCTCTGACAATATGACCTTTCTTAAAAAGCACCCCTTTTTTTACATCTTTGATAATCTGTGTGATGTCATGGCACAAAATGTGCCCTACGGCATCTTCTGTACGGATTTCTTTCATTATATAGTACCTTCCTTTTGTTTTTTATTTCCCTCAATACCCATTTGGATTTTATTATACATCGGATTGCTGTCCTTTGTCAAAAATTTATAAAACTGTCCAAAATACTTTTTGTCTACAGTCTCATGACAACTTTTTTCAGGCAGTCCGGATATGTGGCTTTTCCTGCATTTTCCCCGTAAAGGATCCTCACTCTTCCCAGTTCCTTCCCATCGACGGAATAGATCATCTCCCCTGCCAGGGTGTTCTTTTTCACCGGGGCCTTTACTTCCCTGTGGATCCTCAGCTTTCTTTTTACATTTCCGATATTCTGTCCTGTGGTGTCCAGATAGTGGAACTGTTCTTCATAAACCAGGGAAACCGTCTTTTTCTTTCCATTTCTGACCGGGATCTCAGGCAGAGCTTCCATTTTCTTATCTATGTACAGGCTGCATTTTGAAAATCCATAATTTAACATGGAGGCTGCATCTTTAAATCGCACTTTATAGTCCGGGGCTGCCATCACTACTGCGATCAGAGTAATGTCATTTCTTTTGGCAACTGCGCTGAGGCAGTATTTTGCAATGCTGGTGCTTCCTGTCTTCAGACCGACACAGCCCTCATAGCTGCGGATCAGTTTGTTGGTATTGGTAAGTCCGAATTCTTTTGTCCCCTGCCTGGTCACATGGGTGATATTTTCCATCCATATGGAAGAATATTCCAGAATTTTCGGATATTTTGTGATCAGTTCCCTGCTCATGATGGCAATGTCCCTGGCTGTTGTGTAATGATCGGGAGATTCTGTCAGACCACAGCAGTCTTCAAAATGAGTATTTTTCATCCCAAGTCCTTCTGCCCGTTCATTCATGTGGCGGACAAATTCCTGTTCACTGCCGCAGATATGCTCTGCCATTGCTACACTGGCATCGTTTCCTGACGCAATTACAATGCATTTGATCAGGGTTTCCACTGTCTGGATTTCCCCCTCCTCCAGAAACACCTGAGAACCGCCCATTGACTTTGCATGTGCACTGGTTGTGACTGTGTCGTCCATTTTCAGGCTGCCTTTATCCAGAGCATCAAAGATCAGGATCAGAGTCATGATCTTCGTGATACTGGCAGGGCTTCGTCTGGTATCCGCATCCTTCTGATAAACGACTGTTCCTGTCTGCGCTTCCATTAAGATTCCTGATGGTGCTTCAATAAGATCTGTGGATTCTGCCTGTCTGGTATTGCTTTCCTCGGGCAAAAAGATTCCGGCGGCATAAGCAGGGGTAATGATAGTGCAGACCATGATGATCACAGCGCATATTATGGAGATCCATTTTTTTCGCATATTCTCTCTCCGATCAATGTACCGGCAGGCTGCCGGCGCACGCTCTGGAGCGTGTCTGAAAAATCATTCCCGCAATCTGCACGCCCCACTTTGCGGGATATTTCACCCGAATTCAGTTGCCGTAGCCCGCTACGGCGCCCTCATCCGGGCAAAATATCCCACAAATTGTGACGCACATCTTGCAGAAAGCCTTTTTCAGACACGCTCTAAGACTACTTTCTTTATTCATTATATAGCAATCCAATAAAATAATGCATCTTAATCCGATACCTGATCATAATCAGATAAAAAGCACTGAAAACCATAAAAATACGATTTTCAGTGCTCATTTTACATCAGCGGCGCAAATGCGCGGAAAATATTCTGCATGATACGCAGCCCTATATTTCTGTTCAGGCAGAATTCCGGTTCTATCTGCCTGCAATATTCCATAGTCTGGATAAAATCATCTTTTATATCCTGTATTACTCTGTTTCTGTAGATCCATACACCATCCTCAAAATGAAGATAAAGACTTCGATAGTCCAGGTTGATGGTTCCCACAACTCCGATCTCATCATCACTCACAAAGGATTTTGCGTGAAGGAAACCGGGCTGATATTCATAAATCTTTACACCGGCTTCCAGAAGCTGCCTGTAATAGGACTGGGTAAGGATAAATACCAGCTTCTTGTCAGGGATTCCCGGCGTCATAATACGCACATCCACCCCGCTTTTGGCTGCCAGACAGAGGGCAGTCATCATCTCATTATCTATGATCAGATAAGGAGTACAGATATATACATATTTTTTTGCCTTGTTGATAATGTTCAGATATACATCTTCACCGACAACCTCCTCATCCAGAGGTGTATCACAGAACGGCTGGACAAATCCGTCACTCTCAAATTCTCCCTCATGATATCTGTGGGGAAAATAGGCTTCATAATCAATACTTTCTTCAGATCTGCCGATCACCGCCCACATATGGAGAAACATTACCGTCATATTCCAGACAGCTTCTCCCTTGAGCATAACAGCGGTATCCTTCCAGTGTCCGAAACGCTCTTTCTGGTTGATATATTCATCTGCAAGATTGATGCCTCCCGTAAATCCAACCCATCCGTCAATGATACAAAGCTTCCTGTGATCCCGGTTATTCTGGATAATATTCAAAATGGGACGGAAAGGATTAAATACCTGACATTTGATTCCTTTTTTCTGAAGCTCTTCATAATATTTATGGGGAAGTGTTGTGAGACAGCCAAATCCGTCATAGATCAGGCGCACATCCACACCCTCCGCAGCTTTCTTTTCCAGAATATTCAGGATTGTCTGCCACATCACCCCATCATTGATAATGAAATATTCAATAAAAATATATTTCTTCGCCTGTTTCAGTTCCCTCACAAGCACCGGGAACATATCATCTCCTACCTGAAAATACTCTGCAGTTGTGTTCTCATGGACCGGAAATCTGGAAACATCCGAAATATATCTGGACTGATTTGAAGCCGAGGGATCCAGAGCCTCCAGCTTCTGCCTCGTCTGTGGCCGATCCCGCAGATACTCCCTGCTCTCCTCAATCCTCTGTTCAAAATGCTGCTGCATGATCGCAGCGATCCTGGAACGTCCAAATACAAAATATAATACCACTCCAAGAATTGGCAGGATCAGGATCAGCATTGTCCAGGCCAGTTTGTAGGAAGGATTTATTTCCTTATTCAGGATCCATAATACCAGCACAATACCTATCAGCCTCAATCCGATATCAATATATCTGGAATAAGCGGCCAGACGCAGTACCATCATTAAGATCCATCCGAGCTGGACAAGCATTGCAACCGCAACATAAAAGATTCTGTTGAAAATCAGCTTTGCCAGTTTTTTAAACAGTAAAAGGATCCAGTTTTTCTTTTCTTTAAGTATTTTGTTATTTTCTGCCTTCAAGATTACTTCCTTCCCCTGATTATTGTCCAAATTATGATAAAAATCCCTGACAAAACTGCCAGGGATTTTTGCGCACAATTAATTATATTTACGTTTTCTTGCGGCTTCAGATTTCTTTTTACGACGAACACTTGGTTTCTCGTAATGCTCTCTTTTGCGGATTTCCTGCTGGATTCCTGCTTTTGCACAGCTTCTCTTGAATCTGCGAAGAG
>OLRX01002625.1_pt1 | contig 11167 bp, 6 predicted proteins | sample 1672991 | NCBI WGS metagenome assembly OLRX01 (sample SAMEA3136744, study PRJEB25190) | human gut metagenome | biome: human gut; feature: human-associated habitat; material: faeces | place: Austria | collected 2013
GACTTTCCCCGTGATACGGTATAAACCTGTCCCGGATTGCACAGCCCTTCAGGGATCAGCTTGCCGCCGCCCTGCTCAGGCACCGAAACATAATGCTCGGACATATCTTCCAGATCAATATAGGAAAAGTTCACATCATAGAACTCCATGCCGCCCAGCTTCTTCAGCTGTTCCTTAACACGCCGGCGCATTTCCAGAGAAATCTTCAGGATCTCTTCCAGCTGTTCTTTTGTATATTCGCCGTCCGGATACATGAGCTTCACAAGACCACCCACCATCTTCCGGACCGCAATCGTATCTCTCTGATTCAGGTTCCTTCCCAAACGGAAATACTCATCCAGGGCATCCCCGTACTGTTCTTTTCTCAATTCCCGCAGGAACTCAGCCAGATAGTCCGTGATGAAACCATAATCATTTGTAAAATGTTCTGGTCGAAACTTCGGGATCTCCCACCCTGGAATATAACAATGTATACGATCCAGAAACGCTGTATCTGTTCCCATCTCCGGCGGGAACGGATCAAACAGGCTGGAAGTTTTCAACAGAACATCCACACTTTGATTAATATTTCCCACAAAGACCATCGATGCGGAGGCCGCCTTCTCTTCCTTGCCTCTGGCAAAGGATCCGGACGCCATATAATCCTTCATGATCTGGATCCCGTCTTTATCCTTAAAATGAATACCGGCCACCTCATCAAAAGCAACGACATCCCACATACCGACAAGGCCAATTGTCTTCCTTCCCATGTTATAGAAAAGGTTGGCCACTGTGGTCTGTCCGCCGGATACCAGAATACTGTTCGGAGATATTTCCTTATACAGATGGGACTTACCTGTGGATCTCGGACCCAGTTCACACAGATTGAAGTTATTCTCTACCAGCGGAACCATACGTAAAAGAAACAGCCACTTCTCACGTTCAGACAGTGTATCTGGCTCCATGCCGATCGAACGCATCATGATATCCAGCCACTCATCTTCCGTAAAATGTTTCCTGCCATCCTTCAACTCATCAATCTCCACATGAGGCATCTGGATCGGCGTCAGCTTCCGAATCTGTACCGGCATTCCATTCTTCTTTTCTTCTTCCACATACTCATAATCAAGCTGGACAATACACCAGATACCGCCGCAGAGCAGCCGGTCAAACTTCTCCGGGTATTCATCCTCCAGGAGAACATTGTCAATACCCAGATTGGAGAAGCTGGCGATATAAATATTCCGCCTCATGTCAAGCCGTGCCGTAATCATATCGATGACGGTATAGCTTCCCTTTTTCCTGAGCTTTGACAGAACTTTCTGGGATTCATCCGGACGGACAAAGTTATCCGCCAGGATCCGCTTCACATTCTGTACCCCCTGCTCAATGATAGACTCATCATCGGAACTGCAATACTGACCAAGAAGGAACTCCAGCACATACACCGGCACGTTTGCCCCTTCCTTGATCTTCTTCGTCAGATCCTTCCGGACGATCTTTCCGTCAAAACTCTCACGAAGCTTGTTCTTTATTTCCTCACGCTTATCTTCATATTCCGTATTAGACTCCATCAAAAATTATCCTCCACTCATACTTTATCATGATGTATAAAGACAATATATTCATCTAATATTTTTTTCTTTCTTAATCGTTTTTTATAATTTTTGTAACCTCTATACATTAAAGTTGGCAAAACTATTGATGGATTTCTTTTCACGTATTCATCTCTGCATTCTCTCACAAACGCTTGGAATCCCGGAAGATAGTATAGTTTTTTCATATCTCTACGTTTTGCTTTAAACTCTATTTTTCCGTTGTGCACATTAAAAATATTTCCGCTCCACAATTGTAATTTGTAGTTTCCATCTAACGAATGACCATGCGGAACTGATGGGTGATCATCATCGTCTGCTTTATAAAATCTCCATTTCATTCCACCAACATTTATTCCGGGCGTCAACATTGTAAAATTAATACTTTTTTTCATAATTCTCATATGTATTATCCTCACGTGTAATCAACTAAAGAAATCAAATTCATCCACCGCAAAGGCAATATCTATCTGGAACTCTTCCCTTGAAACGACCAAACCGTCCGCATCTGCGATCACGAGATAATAGATTTCCTTGTTATCGTATTTCAGCGACTTCAGATTGAAGCTGCACCGGAATGTCCTCTCCTGTCCGTTGTCACTGGTCTTATCCGCAATGATCTTCGAGGTGTCGCTGATCTGCTTTCCATTGCTGTCCGTGAAATACAGCTGATAGGTCGCCGCCTCACGATTATCCCCCACCGGCTCTTTCTGATAGAAGTTCAGCGAAAAGATCATATTGCTGACTTTATGTGTTGCCGACAGGAGACTCACCTCCACCGGCTTCGTATCATACTTCTTCTGATTCCTCTGATACTGCTTGTACTGATTTCTCAGGAAATGATAATCAATAACCGGCACGACCATTTCCTGAAGGCTGATCCCACCATGAACAAAATTAAGCCCGCTGCCGTTCATCTTAATTCTCACATTTTCTTTCGGCGCAAAAGCATCATACTCAGATGTTCCACCCAAAAACTGAACCTTCTGCAGATAATCGGGATCCGAATCCTTCATCATGATGGCATAACGTCTGCCGTACTCCACAATACGATTGACAAATCCGGTCTTATCGATTTTGTCATCCTCGGTCAGCGGACTATAGGTATAGAGGAAACCATGATCTGCGGTAAACAGAATATGCGTTGCCCCGAAATCATTGCAGATGATCTTCGTCAGATTCTTTAATTCCTGAATCGCATCATCGCAGGCCGGGAACACCATCGTATCGGATGTATGGCTTGCCTCATCAATCGTATCATGATAGATATACACAACATCCATTCCCTTTACCATTGCGCTTCGGTCAGCCCTCTTCGCATTTACCAGATCTTCATATTTTACTGCCACGCTGTTCGGCTTCTCCGCCTTCAGGATCCTATCTCTGTATCCGGCATCCGTTGAAACGCCGTCCGCCATAACCTTCAAGACTTCACCGTGAAGTTCCACTTCCAGTTCCCTATGCGGAAGCAGCGCAGCCATGCCGAACTTCGTGATAGTCGGGAAGATGCCCTGAACATCCTGAAGCTTTACATCCGCCTGCGTCTCACGTCTTAACTGTTCCGTAAGGGAAGCTGCCGCTTCATACCGCAAAGCATCGGAAATGACAACAAATACCCTGCTGTCCGCATTGTCAATCCGGCTTCTGTAGAAGTCCGCCTGTTGTGGCACTTCCAAAATCCGGCCGTACTTTGCCAGTTCCTCAGAACATACTGCCTGCCAATTGCCGCCCAGCTGCCCCAAGAACCAGTTTTTATACATCCCCTCCACCTTCTCCATCACAGAGCGGAACAGGTCATGCAGATCGGAATTGTATGCCTTCAGGCTTTCCCCGTAACTCTTATGGAACAGACGGTAATAAGTATCCATCTTGTAATACTCAGAAGTATATTCTTTCCAGACCTTCTTCGCCTCAGCAGAATGGAAGCCTGTCGAATGCTCTTTATAGAACGCCTGCATGTTCGCCACCTGCAGAATTCCCTCGTAATAATCTTTGAATGGCTCATAGTTCACGCACGTTCGGCGCTTTTCTACTGTCCGCTTGATCACATCTACATCAATAATATGATCTCCGATCTCTGTCATCAGCTTGATCAGGATCACTTCATCCAGACACGGAAAGACTTCCGTATCCACCAGATCACTGACCTCCAACTTCATGAACCGCTGCGGCAGCTTCAGTTCATCTTCCACAGACTTTGCAATCTCTATCAGCTGTTCCCGATCTTCAGCATGAAGCCAGTCAGAAATAAAATCAAAGCAGAACGCCTGGTGCGGCGAGGAAATGAAATCGTCCAGTCCCGCCAGATATTCCAGCCTCATCGTCCTTGTGGTCGCTGTCAGAAGTATATGCGTTGCCAGCATGGCAATGTCCGGCTGCTCAGAAACGCGGTCCAGACCGCCCTCTCTTCCGGCTTCGCCGGAATTCACCTTGTAGCCAGATCCCTGGGTCACCATACTCCAAAAAGCCTTATCCGCACCATAGTTTACAAACTCCTGATACAGATCATTCGTGCCGGTGTCCATACCGGCCTTCAGCACTTCCTTGATGATCGCTGCCGGCGTGACATCTTTAATGCCGCCCAGGGCACCCATCACAGCCATGTGGAGCTGAGCCGGAACGCTTGGCACCTTGTTCTGGCTTGCAATTTTATCTCTGCGCACCTTTGCTTTAAAAAATTTCCGATAGTCCTTCACCTGTTTACGCATTGCAGGTGTTGACGGAATCCCCATCTCGTCCATCCAGATAGAGATCAGATCCGCCCGGAATTCTTCGCTATACATTTCTATATCCAGAAGCCAGTCATCCTCCGGCTTCTCATAGACAAAAGGACAATATACCAGATAACTGTTCGTGGTATCGTCCAACGACAGAAGTTTTTTCACCGCAAAGTTATTGGTTCCGGTCAATGCGACCAGTTTTGCATTATTCAGCGCAACCTCATCCAGCCTCTCACGGAACTCTCCATCTTCGTCATACCAGAATATAATACGACGCTTATAGAATTCCGGCAGCGGTGCGGCAAAACGCTGATTCAATTCTTGTATGATCTTATCCGAATCCATATTGGTACCTTCCTTACTTGAAAAAGTAAAAAGCAAAAACACTTAATTTTCTTCTATGCTCTTGACAGTTTCTCATTTTTAGCATATTATAATAATAACTCATCTAACATGTTTAGAAGGAGAATCCGGTTTTCGCATAGCGATTACCGGTTTTTTATTTCGATTGACTTTTTATGTAATTCTGATAATCCTTCTCATAATCTTTTTTCGCACTGATAAAAAATACCGGAAACGCAGTAATCAATGTCACCCGCTTTTCGCTCTTATCTTCCAATACTACCAAATAGTCAATCTCATCTTCCTGATACCGCAGATATAACCTGTTCTTTTTATTGGAATTTATTTTTTCCCAATATTTCACACGAGCATCGCCATCATTATACATCATGATAATTTCCCGAATCCATCCCACCCTTGCTGCTCTAAAAATACATTTAGATCTGGTATCGCCATTATTCATGGCAATTGCTTCAAGCCCAGTCACACAATTTTCATCGCAATAAGCAGATATGATGTCATTGTTGCACGGTTTTATGTCTAATCGCGGTTTTTGCTCAATGCTGGCAGAATGCCAAAAAATTTCCGCTTTTCCATCTATCCAGTTGAGTGGAATATAAATCTCGCGGTCTCCAAATGTCGGTCTGTTTTTTGTCGCGATTGTCGTCTTAAACATCTCATGGCATCTATCAAAAAATTCAGCCAGCGTATCTTCTTTTTTTATTTCTATCGGCCTAAGTTTTTCTGACATTTTTATCTCCCTATCTCTGCGGTCTCCACACAAATAGATTAAATTTTGACGCATAGCGTGAAGTTGCCCTATCTATGTCCTGCTTTGACTGAAGCTTCTTAACAAATGCTATTTTACCTCTATTTGCCGAAGTACTTTCTTCAACTTTTCGATAATGGTATGCTAAAGCCCCGTTAAATAAATCAGCAAGCTGCAACAGCTCCGATTCCCGTGAATTAATCTGACTAATATGCTTAATGACTTCTCCATTAAAATCATAGATATTATTGCACAGCACCTCTCTCAGCTTTTGAACTCGCTTTCCGCCTTTCGTATCTTTAATATCAACTAATATGTGATATTCATTGTCCGGATATACCACTGGATCTAACATCAAAAAGTACATCTTATAATACCACAAATCGTAGTCTCCTTCATTAAATTTCTGATGATCCAATTGTTCCTTACCGGTTGCAACTAGGCCTCTATAATGGAGATCCTTATTTTGCCAAAAATAATCCAGTAAATCCAGGTAGAATTTTTCTTTCGATTCAGAAACTTTTGTCCATTTAATTTCAAAATAGCTGCTTAATCCATGCTTTTTCTTAATTGCACGTATATCCGAATAGATATCCTTTTTCTTCTCTTTCGGGCAATACATCGCGCCAAGTACCATTACAGAAGATTGATCATTCTGAAGGTGGCAGCTTTCATCACAATATACTGTATAAATCATCCCAAGCACCTCCGTTTATTTGATTTTTGCCAGTACGTCCTGAAATAATGCGTAATTGTGTTTCACGCCATCGTCCAGATCGATGCTGATCATCTGATCCGCAAGGTGATGGATCTTTTCTTCATAAACACGAATTTCTTCCGCCTGCGCCTGCAGCTTATTCAGTTCTTTGTTCAACTTCACGCGCTCGCCGGCAGCAGCATTGTCAATACGCTTTTCCAGATCAGCCATCGCCGTGCGGTAGCGGCTCTGCTGTTCATGAACATAGTCCGTGCGTATACGGGCAATGGTGTCCGGCTGATAGCGGTGCATATAACTCAGAGCCTTAAAACCATTCTTCTTGCCGCTGTCAAACAGCCAGTAAATCGGGCGTTTCTGATAAATCTTGCAATGGTCTTTGTAAAAATCATTCAGGAAATAATTCCGAATCACATCCTTCGGCTGACCTTTGCCTCCCAAAGCATCGGCAATGAATTTCAGGTTTTCATCCAGAGTATCTGCACCATAAACAGTTTTCACGAACTCCACAAACAAACCAACAATATCATCCTCAAAGTATTCATCGTCGCAAATCGGAATAATGTTATCCTTATCCGCAGCGAAAGAAGCATACTTGCTTGCATCCCATTCGCCGCCTGCATAGGCAAGACCATCCACATCCAGAGAGTAACGACCAAACATACAGCCAACCGCATAGGAAATAAAAGAGCGAATATCTCTGCCGAGGTCAGCCTTGCGGACAGTAACGTCCTTATCCTCTACCTCTGGTGTCAGTTCTTCCTGTAAACCGTAAATGTCAATGAAAATACGGTTCAGTTCTTCCTCATTAGCTTTCAGCTGGTTAAAGCGTTCATCACATTCAGCCTGCCACTGGTCAAAGGATTCGGCAATGGTATAAACTTTACGAAGCAATGGATGGTGCAGGAAGTCCCATGAGGTTTCAAAGGAATCCCAGTCTTCTTTTGCTAAAATACAATTCGTTTCTGCCAAACCAGAAACATTTGTTAAAAGCTCCATTTTTATCGGAATACTTCTAATATCTTCAGGTACAACATTTATTGTTGGATTTAATAAAGGTAAAATATATGATCCAATTTTAGAGTTCATCAGTGCTAATAATTTCATCGAATCTTTTTTATCTCTACTTTTAGGATAGATTGCATTTGTTGCACTCTCTGAAATAGAATCAGAACTCATTTCTCTAAAACTTGGAAGCCCACTTGTTACTCTCGACATTGTTATACCTTCGGTAAAATTAAAATCAATTCCTCTAAGGGTTGCTCTAATTTTCCCATTTTTATCTACATTCGTTTTTAATCTCTGCCCATCATTTGCCCAGTCAACCACATATTCTTTGTTTCCATACCATTTTCTATATGCTCCCCCTTTATTACAAGGGAACCAACGCTCAGGATTTTCACCTATTTCATGCCATAATTTCAAAAAAGTGTTATTATCTCCTGTAGTGATGCCGTTTCTAACATCGTAATAATCTCCTATTGTAGCAAAGGACGCAAAGGTATCAAATAGTTTCGCTGAAGCCCAATATGCTACTGGAGAACCAGGTATTTTTGAGAAATTATCTGTACTCTGCTCATAGTAAAATCCACAATCGTGATTTTCTATTGCTTCCAGTGTTTTCTGTCGCTGAACTTCCATACCCCCACGGAAGTCTACCAAACGCAAATAGCATCCTTTTTTCTGTACATGGCGATTCTGAAAAGCAAAAGTACATACGGGAACAGTTGCTTCCTCAAAAGCAGAATATTCAAACTGAATCAGTGTTTCAACAGTAGTTCGATTATACAAGTAATTCCGCATTTTTTCATACGCAGAAATAAACATCCATACATAAGGAGTAAAGAAACCACAGTAACCACTCTGTTTTGTCATTTGTGAAGCATGAATGACAAACGCCGAGAAGAAATCGCTCTTATAATCTGCATAATTATTTTTAATAAACTCATTCAGCTTCGGATTCATATTAGACGCCCCCATATAAGGCGGATTTGTCACTACCACATCATACTTCTGTGCCAGTGCTTCTGCCACCTGAACCAACGGCAGTAATTCTCTCAATGCCGTCTCACGAGACATATTTATATCGTCCGTAATCTCTGCAAAGCGGTCATACAGCGCAGACCAATCCTGCGGTGTTACTGTCAGAATAGAGCCGTATTCCTTTGCATCATGCAGTTCTTTGATGATGGTGTCCATAGCTATCGTGAGCTTCGCATCGCCATTACAGAAATAGTCCACAGCAAATTTATCTACATGATTGCTTTCCACGATGGCATACACATGGGGCTGAATGCCACGGCTAAAGAAACGGCGGTCATACTGGCGGGCTTTCATCATTACCGCAAAATAAGCCAACTGTGCCGCACGGTCATCAATATCCAGACCGTAAAGATTATTCTCCACAATACTTGCTACTGCTTCACGGGTAGTATAGCCGTAGGATTCATAAATCTTCATCAACACATCAAACATATACGCAAGGATATGACCGGAACCACAGCATGGGTCAATGACTTTCAGCTGATTCGGTGTCAGTGCGGCATATTCCTTACGAATCTCATCCAGCTGTACCTGCACTGACCGTTCCTGATCGGCTTCTTCCAGATAGTAATGCCATTTGGTATCTTCCGGGTCACGATTTCCGTCAACATAGGCAGACTGTTCCTCCTCAGTTGGCAGAAACTGCTCTTTCACATCCGGGTGTCCCTCCAACCATAGACGGCCAAGGCTGTTCTCCACCATGTAACGGACGATCCAGTCCGGGGTGAACAGCTGGGTCACGGCAGGGATTTCCTCTTTGGTAATCTTTCCGTTCTTGGCAAATGCAGCGGCTTTCGGTTCGGTATTGTAATACTGGTACAGCCAGCCGATGATCTCCACCTGACCACCGCGCTCGATGTTGAAGTCATCCTCCGGGATATCGTGAATCAAATGATAGACCACGCCATCCTGGTCAATAACGGACAGACTGAGCAGCAGCTCGGTGTAGTTCTTTGTCTTTTCAAACAGAGCTGGCAGAATTTCGTTCAAGGCGTTGCACTGTTTCAGGAACAGGATGCGGAACACTTCGTCCAGCTTATTGTCCTGCTTCAGCTTGAAAATCTGAGCTTCTTCCTCCGCAGTGAAGGGAAGCTCTGCATCAAACGGTGTTGTAACCAGATCCGGCTCCAGCTTACCACTCTCGGAAGAAAGGACCCGGATATGGGAAGACAGATAGTCGTTGACCTCCATGAAACGGATCGCAATCAGGCGGTTGAACCATGTATAGGCAACCTCCTCGATCACATACTGATATGCGGTTTTGTAGTCGGTATCCTTTTCCTTCTGCTGGATGACCTCTATCAGCTTGTCACGCTGCCGCACGGCCTCGCCGGAAATCGAATACGGTTCTGCGGTGCCAATATCGAAGAATTGAGTGCCGCCGAAGCTCTGCGGCAGCGGCTTGGCAATGCAGTCCTCCGTAATACCGATCAGGCGGGCATCATAGCTAACATCTGCAATCAGCTTATTCCGCGCCCAGATCGCAAAATTCTTTATGGCTGTCTTGTTCATTTTCTATTCCTCTTATTGAATAAGCTGGATAAACTGCTCTGCCAGCTCATCTATCGTAAAGTCTGCTGTCTTCAACGCCACCATATCTGCCAGAATCGGGCTATATTGCTTGACTATATCTTTTGATACATTATGCCAAACCGGAAGAATCACTTTTCTTCCATCTTCCTGCTTGGCAAAAAGGCCATTCAATTCTTTTCCTGTCCAAAATTTTTTGAAATAAATTTCCGATAGTACAACAATACCATACCGTGAATGCACTAAACCATCATCAATGGACTGACGCAAACTATCCCCAACTTGCATGGCGTACCTATCTAACCACACCTTTGCGCCCTTAGCTATAAGAGCATCCGCAAGCGGTTTTGCTACGGTTTCTTTATCTTCCCATGCATGGGAAATAAAGAAATCGTATTCTTTCGTTCCAATCTCCTCCTGCATTTTTTCTGTCTCCTCAACTAATTTCCGTTGATTATTCAAAACCTCATTCTGCCTTTTTGTCATTTCCTGAAATACCTTATCCTGCTCCTTCTGTAACAGGGCCTGCTGCTTCGCCAACTCCGTCTTCTTTTTCGCCGCTTTCTCTTGCAGTTCTGCCTGCTTTTTTCTTGACTTCTCCGCTTTTTCACTATCGGATGATATTGATTTCAACTTTGTTTTTAACATACTCGGCGAAGTATTCTTTGTTATTGATTTTTGCGTCCTACTAGCTGATGTTAAATATCCGGATTCCTTTCTAGCCTCATCTGTATACGCTTTATTTAACCGTGCAATTTCAGACTGCAATGACTTTATCTTACTTTCAATTTGACTTATTGACAAAAAGATTCCTCCTTTACAGTTCAATGTTGACGATTGTATCTTCGTCCATCTCTTTCAGCAGGTTTTCACGCAATGCAGCAAGGTATTTATCAACATCATCCTTGCTCTCCAGCCGCCACGATGCAGTCTTGGCAACCGTCTTGATGGAAACATTCTTCGTGGTGCGCACCTTATATACCGGCTGCGGTTCTGCCACCTTTTCTGCCGGTTTCACGGTCTCGCCGCGCTTTTCCGCCTCTTCTGCCTGACGCTTACGCTCTGCCTCGGCCTTTGCCGCTGCCTCCTTCGCAAGGCGAATGTCCTCTGCGTTCATCTCGTTGAGCAGGCGCAGCTTCAGTGCCTCCGCTTTATCTGCATAACTGCGCAGAGTGGAAACATTGTTGCAGTGCTCCGCACCGTCCATGATCTCCTTAAAGAGTTCCAGATAACGGTTGAACTTCGCATCCTTATAGGGCTTGGTGTTCAGCACTTCAAAGACACGGTTCCGATCCTGATTGATGGAATCTTTGACCGGCTCTGCCTGCTCTTCCAAAATGCGCATATAGCAGTTCATAAACTTCTCGCGCAGCTCCGGCAGCTTCGGAATCTCCTTGTAGGGCTTCGGCATCCGGACAATGGTGCGCATCTTGGCCACCATGTCTTCCAGTTCTGCATCCACGATGTAGGTCTT
>OLRX01002626.1_pt1 | contig 11165 bp, 9 predicted proteins | sample 1672991 | NCBI WGS metagenome assembly OLRX01 (sample SAMEA3136744, study PRJEB25190) | human gut metagenome | biome: human gut; feature: human-associated habitat; material: faeces | place: Austria | collected 2013
AAAAACGGCGCTCCCCCTCAGAACAACGGCGCACCCGACGCTCAAAACGACGATTCTCAGCAATCTGATACCGCGGCTCCCGAAGCATCGCAGTCTGCGGACTCTTCAAATTCGTCTGACGGCAATTCTCAAAGCACACAGCAGCCCGACGGTGAACCCGACGGCGAGCGCCCGACTGATATGCCCGAGCTTCCCGGCGGCGAACAGCCGACGAACATGCCGAACGGCGAGCAGCCTTCGGACATGCAAAACTCCGAAAAAGCCGTGTTTGATCTAGGCAGCGCATCCATCACTTCTGAAGATAATTCCGGCGAAGATATATCCGTAAGCGATATCGAAGTCGGAGATATGTTGGAAATCACATTTGGAGACAATAACACCGTAGAATCTGTAGTAATTAAAACTGCAGGCTTCGGCGGAGGCGCCGCTTCCGGAGAAGTCTCTCAGGGAACGGCGGCCACGACCATCAGCTCCGACGGCACTTACAGCGACGAAACTTACTCCTCTTCCGGAGATGACGAAAATGCACTGAGAATTGACGCAGCTGAAGTCACTCTCTCAGGTATAACAGTCGATAAATCAAACGGAGCAACCTCCAACACTGAGAGCGGAGATTTTTACGGAATGAACGCTGCTCTTCTCGCGACAAACGGCGCTGACGTTACTATAGAAAATGCAACAATCAACTCTTCCGCCCAGAACGGCAACGGCGTATTCAGCTATGGTGAAAACACTACTGTCAGCATATCCGATTCTGCTATCACTACAACAGACGATAACTCAGGCGGAATCCAAACCACCGGCGGCGGCACGACAAACGCAAGCAACCTGACGGTTGAGACAAACGGCAGTTCCTCTGCGGCTATCCGTTCTGACCGCGGCGGCGGCACTGTAAACGTCGACGGCGGCACATACACGAGCAACGGCATTAACTCGCCCGCGATATACTCCACAGCCGCTATAACTGTTAAAAACGCCGAGCTGACCGCGACTAATTCCGAGGCGCTTGTTATCGAAGGCAAAAACTCGATTTCCCTCTCGGACTGCGACGTTACCGGAAACATGAGCGACGATAAAGGCAGCAGCTCTGACGAAAACGTGCATAACGTAATGATTTATCAATCCATGTCCGGCGACGCAGACGTAGGCACCTCCGAATTCTCCATGACAGGCGGCGCCCTCACAGCCAAGAACGGCGATATGTTTTACGTAACCAATACAGACTGCATCATGACTCTCTCCGGCGTAGATATCGTAAACGAGGACTCCGAGGGGTATCTTCTGAGAGTATGCGGCAACAGCGCAAGCAAGGGCTGGGGAACAGCCGGCAGCAACGGCGCTCAGGTCGAGCTGACCGCAAAGGATCAGACTTTGAAAGGTGATATAATCGTAGACAGCATATCTACGCTTGACCTCACACTCTCAGACAACAGCACTTTAGAAGGTACGATAAACATTTACGACAACGAGCAGAACGGCGCCGCCGTTGACAACAATGCCGTAATCCAAATCGACGAAGGCTGCACATGGACTCTGACAGGCGACTGCACAATAAGCAGCCTGACCAACAACGGAACCATAAACTATAATGGTTATTCAATAACACTGGCGGACGGAACAGTCCTCAGCGAATAAATTTACTTCCCAATCGAGACCCGCTGAAAAATCTCAGCGGGTCTTTGCAAACTCTAAAGCATTCTGCTATACTACTAACGTAAATCACATAAACCTGCGGAGGAACCGGAATGACGCTTCAACAGTTGAAATACGCCGTAAAAGTAGCGGAAAAGCTATCTATAAACGAGGCGGCAAAAGAGCTCTATATATCTCAGCCCAGCCTCTCCAACGCCATAATATCTCTGGAGAAAGAATTGCAGCTAACTATCTTTCTGCGCACAAACCGCGGTGTTACTGTAACTAACAAAGGACGCGAATTCCTGGGATACGCGCAGCAGGTGTTAATGCAGACGCAGTTGCTGGAGAGCAAATTCGTCAAATCCGGTTCATCTAAACAGCGATTCTGCGTATCGTCTCAGCACTATCTTTTCGTGGCTAACGCCTTCGTAGAGCTGGTTCGAGAATACGGGCTGGATGAATACGAATTCTCGCTGTACGAAACCACAACGCACGAGGTCATAGAGAATGTACGAACTCTTTTTAGTGAAATGGGTATAATCTATCTCTCCAACTACAATGAATCCGTACTGCGTAAGATACTCTCAGAAAGCGACCTCATTTTCACCGAGCTTTATCGCGCTGCGCCGCATGTCTTTTTATTCAAAGAGCATCCTCTGGCAAGCAGAAAAATAATTGAGCTGGACGAGCTGGATGAATACCCGAGAATCGCCTTCAATCAGGGGCAGTACAGCGCATTTTATTTTTCAGAGGAAATTCTCAGCCAGCGCGCTGTAAAAAAGAGCATATACGTCAGCGACCGCGCCGCTGTAGTAAACTTTATAATCGGTCTAAACGGCTACTGCATATCATCAGGCATTTTCCCGAAGTATCTTCACGGAGACGACATTATCGCCGTTCCGCTGAACGCAGACGAGAAGATAGAGATAGGAACTATTGTACACAAGGACACTTCTCTATCCGAGCTTGGGGAGAAATTTTACGAGGCGCTGAAAAACTACATAAGCAGACTCGAGAACTGAATCCGCCTGCTTCATTCAATAAGGAGCGCCGCCTCGTCATTCAACAAGTAAACGAGGGGCATAGCGGCGGGGAACATGTGTTCACCGTTATAGAACAAAGCTATAACAGGCTATAATAATATACTTTTAGACTGTATCTGCAATATATGCTAAAATATCTATTAGTTAGCGTTTTTTGCAAGTCATTTTTGCTAGGAGGAACATTACATGAAAGACGAAACCTTATGCCTGCATTCAGGCTATCACCCCAAAAATTCCGAACCGAGAGTCGTGCCTATAGTTCAGAGCACAACCTACGTATACGATTCTACAGAGGATGTGGCCGCCGTATTCGACGATCCGACTAAATCCCTTATATACTCCCGCTTCGCTAATCCTACCGTTATGGCAGTAGAAGAGAAAATCGCAGAGCTGGAAGGCGGCGTGGGCGCTATGTGTACATCTTCCGGTCAGGCTGCTTCTCTGTTGTCCATACTAAACCTTTGCAGCGCGGGAGACAGCTTCATCAGCACAACGGAAATTTACGGCGGAACTGTCAATCTATTTGCCTTCACACTTAAAAAGCTCGGAATTGAGTGCATATTTGTAGACTCTAACGCAAGCGACGAAGAAATAGACCGCGCTTTTAAGCCTAACACCAAGCTCGTTTTCGGCGAAACCATTGCAAACCCTGCGCTCAGCGTATTGGACATTGAACGATTTGCAAACATCGCGCACAAACACGGCGTACCGCTCATAGTAGACAGCACTTTTGCCACCCCGATTCTCTGCAAGCCATTTGAATACGGCGCTGATATAGTAATACACTCTACTACAAAATACATGGATGGACATGCTGTCCAGGGCGGCGGCGTAATAGTAGACAGCGGCAAATTCGACTGGACCAACGGAAATTTCCCTGATTTTACCGAGCCGGACGAATCATACCACGGCATTACGTACACCGGAACATACGGAAAAATGGCTTACATAATCAAGGCCAGAATGCAGCTCATGCGCGACTTCGGCTGCTATCCTTCCGCACATTCCGCATTCCTGCTTAATCTCGGTCTGGAGACGCTCGCAATCCGCATGGAACGCTATTGCTCCAATGCTCTCACAGTCGCAAAGTATCTCCAGGCGTCTGATAAAGTCGAGAGCGTAACGTACCCCGGTCTCGAAGGCGACCAAAACTACGCTCTGGCTCAGAAGTACCTCAAAGGAGCAAGCGGCGTAATTTCCTTTGTAATCAAAGGAGGCCGCGAAAATGCCATGAAATTTATGGATTCTCTCAAACTCGCTTCCAACGAAGTTCACGTAGCGGACATCCGCACATGCGTGCTTCACCCCGCAAGCGAAACTCACAGACAGCTCACTGACGAACAGCTTGCAGCCGCAGGCATAAACGCCGGCATGGTTCGCTTCTCCGTCGGTTTGGAAAATATCGAAGATATCCTTGCAGATATTGAACAGGCTTTTGCAGCCATAAACTAAGGAACAAAATAATAAGCTCTCTCCCAACTGCATCGGCATCGGGAGAGAGCTTTTTGTTTCAATAAGGGGCATCGCCCCGTCATTCAACAAGTGAACGATAGGCGAAGCCTTAGATGGAACCCGCCGCCTACAGAGGCGGGGGGGACATCTGTTCACGGTTATATTTATTATTTTTATATTTTATTTTATAATGAAAAAACCCGAAGCAGAAGCTTCGGGCTGTCTTTTAAATTACAATTCTATAATCAGTCAACGCTGACTATCTCTCTGCCCTTATAGTAACCGCAAGCTTTGCAAGCTCTGTGTGCCAGCTTCATTTCGTGGCACTGAGGGCATTCAACCAGACCAGGCGCTGTCAGCTTCCAGTTAGCCTTTCTGCTGCGCTTGACCGCCTTGGATGTACGTCTCTTAGGTACTGCCATTTTAACACCTCCTTACAACAAACTGTCTAAAGCTGAGACATGCTCTCAATCAGGCAAGCCCCCGCTTTAGATAGGAGTGGCTCACCACTTAAAACGCGCTAGTCCTTAAACAAATCTTTTAGACTGCTGAACGGATTGAACTCGTCCGGCTCATCTTTGCAACTGCACGTAGATATGTTCAGGTTCGTGCCGCATTTAGGGCACAATCCTTTGCATTCTTTACTACAGAGCAATCTGTTCGGCGCGGAAAGCAGAATTGCGTCCAAAAACAGCTTTTCCAATTCCAGCGTTCTGCCGTCGGAATAGTATTCCGCATCGGCATTGCGTTCCACAGACTCTCTGTAAATCGGGATAACCTCAGAAAATTCCACAGTTTCCCGCATCTTCGCCTCTCCCAAGCAGCGCGCACACACACCTGCGATATGAGCATCCAAGCTGCCGCTCAGGGAAATCGAATTACGCTCCACAATATATACAAATTCTGCTTTAACGTCAGTGATTTTAAAATCAAGCGGAAAATCAGGTACGGGAGTAAACTCCAATTCTGCTTTCTGCTCTAATCCAAGAGGCGCATCCGTTATATCAATTGACAATTTAGAAACAGCCATACGAAACCTCCTGACGCTAACAATCCTTTGTATTATACTTTTTAATCGTTAAAAAGTCAAGCCCTGCAGCTTACTTTGTTACAAGCTCAAACGTCTGCTTAGCAATCATCATCTCTTCGTCAGTAGCGATTACTAAAACCTTGACCTTAGAACCCTCAGGCGATACAATCTTATCTTCGCCTCTCATATCGTTGAGCTTCTCATCAATCTCGATACCCATGAAGTCAAGACCTTCTACGCATGCCAAACGAGTAGCGATGTCGTTCTCGCCGATGCCGCCTGCGAATACGACTGCATCTACGCCGCCCATAGCCGCCGCATATGAGCCTATGTACTTCTTAACACGGTATGTGAATATGTCGAGAGCCAATTGAGCGCGCTCGTTGCCTTTAGCTGCCTCCGCCTCTACATCGCGGAAATCGCTGCTTACGCCGGAGATACCCAGAACGCCGCACTTTTTGTTGAGATAATCTATAGCTTCATCTGCTGTGCAATTCTTCTTGCTCATGAGGAAGGGCAGAACAGCTGTATCCAGATCGCCGGCGCGTGTACCCATCTCCAGACCTGCCAGAGGAGTGAAGCCCATGGACGTGTCTACACACTCGCCGTTCTTTACAGCAGCTACAGAAGCGCCGTTGCCGAGGTGGCATGTTACGATCTTCAGATCTTTTATATCCTTACCGAGCATCTCAGCAGCCTTGTGTGAAATATAGTCGTGAGATGTGCCATGGAAACCATAGCGGCGAATCTTATATGCTTCATAATCCTCATAGTTGATTGCATACATATAAGCCTTAGGCGGCATTGTCTGATGGAAAGCAGTATCAAATACAGCTACCATTGGGGTGTTCGGCATAAGAGCCTTGCAAGCATTGATACCTGTGATGTTAGCAGGGTTGTGCAGCGGAGCAAATTCTATGAACTCTGCAATACCTGCGAGAGTCTTATCGTCAATCAGAGCGGGCGCGGAGAATGTCTCGCCGCCGTGTACTACGCGGTGACCTACTGCCTTGATGTCGTTCATATCGCTGACGACACCATGATCCTTGTCTGTCAGAGCGTTAAGAACGAGACCGATAGCAACTTCATGATCCTTCATGGGCTGCTCGATAACTACTTTATCTTTACCCGCCGGTCTATGAGTCAGGACAGAACCTTCAATACCGATTTTTTCTACCAGACCTTTTGCCTTTACAAACTTCTCATCCATATCAATAAGCTGATATTTGAGAGAAGAGCTGCCTGCGTTTATTACTAATACGTCGTTCATTTCTTGTATCCCTCCAGTAATGTCTGTTTTTTAGTTTGCCTTAGCTGCCTGCGCCTGAACGGCTGTAACAGCTACTACGTTGACTACGTCGCTTACGCTGCATCCACGGGAAAGGTCGTTGACCGGCTTAGCCAGACCCTGGCAGATCGGGCCGATAGCCTCTGCGCCGGCGAGACGCTGCACGAGCTTGTATCCGATGTTTCCTGCCTGGATATCGGGGAAGATAAGTACGTTAGCGTGACCTGCGACGGTGCTGCCGGGGCTCTTGAGCTGACCTACAGCCTCGATGAGCGCCGCATCAGCCTGAAGCTCGCCGTCAGACTCAAGCTGAGGCGCCTGCTCCTTGAGCAGCTTGGAAGCTTCCTGTACTTTGTCTACGAACTCGTGTTTTGCACTTCCCTTCGTGGAGAAAGAAAGCATAGCAACCTTCGGAGCGTCTATACCTGCCAGATCTTTAGCAGTATCCGCCGAAGCAATTGCTATAGCCGCCAGCTCCTGAGCGTTAGGGTTGATTGTAATCGCGCAGTCTGCGAATACGAATTTGCCGTTAACACCGAGGTCGCAGTTCGGAACCTCCATGAGGAAGCTGCCGGAGACCGTGGGGATGCCGGGTTTTGTCTTGATTATCTGAAGCGCAGGACGGATAGTGTTGCCTGTGGAGTTTATCGCACCTGCTACCATGCCGTCAGCTTCATCCTTGTATACCATCATCGTAGCGTAGAAGAGAGGATCTTTCATCGTCTCTCTCGCCTGCTCGATGCTGATTCCTTTTTTCTTTCTCATTTCGCAGAATGTAGCTGCGTAATCTTCAAAATTATCCGCCTTTACGGGGTCTATCATATCAATGCCCGTGAGGTCCTTACCTGCTGCGACTTTCTTAATCTCTTCCGGATCGCCGATGAGAGTGACCTTAGCGATGCCCTCCTTAGTGATTATAGTCGCGCCTTCTATCGTGCGCGGCTCTGTCCCCTCGGGTAAAACAATGTGCATCTTCTGAGCCTTTGCCTTAGCAAGTATGGAATCCATTAGTGCCATCTGTTCTTTTCCTTCTTTCTTTGAATCTTTATATTTTCGAACTATATCGAAGTATTTTTTCAATTCTACTCAATAAAAAGAGCAGAATCAAAAAAATTCTGCACGCCAAAAGATTGATAATACTCGGCGCCGATGCTAATATTATACATGAAAAAAATGCGTTTGAAAAGGAGTTTTATGTATTTTTCCGGCATAATTGCAGAATATAACCCTCTTCACAAGGGTCACGCGCATCATATCGCGCTTACAAAGCAGAATACCAAATCAGAATATACAGTAATTGTAATGAGCGGCAATTTCACACAGCGAGGCGAGCCGGCCATATTCGACAAGTGGGCCAGAACGCGAATGGCGCTCTCAGCCGGAGCGGACATGGTTCTCGAATTGCCCGTGAGCTACGCTCTGGGAAGCGCGGAAAGATTCGCACACGGCGCTGTTAAAATTATGGATTCTATAGGAATTTCGAGCTTATGCTTCGGCAGTGAAACAGCAAATCTCCAAAAGCTGAACCTTGTCGCCGAGCTTCTGGCGGAGGAGCCTGAGCAATATCGAACGGCTTTGCGAAAAGAGCTGAACAAGGGAGTCTCCTTCCCCGCAGCGCGCGAGGCCGCAGTATCATCGCTGTTAGGAGAAAACGCCGGCGTACTCAGCTCCCCCAACGACATACTGGGGACAGAATACATCAAGGCGATAAAGAGGCTGAAAAGCTGCATTCGCCCTGTGCCCGTACTCAGAGAAGGCTCCGGATATAACGACGCCTCTATGAGCGAGCTGCCCAGCGCACTCGCCATACGCACTGCACTCAGACGCGGCGACAAAACCGCATATTCCGCTCTTCCGATCAGCTCTCAAATCTGGTGCGCCCAGCCCGTATTTCCCGAGGACATGACTCAGCTTCTGCTCTACGCTCTTCGTACACGCACACCTCAGCAGTTTGCAAAAATATACGGAGTTTCGGAGGGCATGGAGTTCAAGCTGGCGCGCGAATGCAAAAAATGCCGCAGCTATGACGAATTGCTGTCAGCGCTTAAATCCAAGCGCTATACTCTCACTAAAATAAAGAGAATGCTCGCATGTGTATTACTGAACATAACGGACGAGCTTACAGCTGAAATTGATTCCGAAGGGCTTTATGCCCGCGTGTTGGGGATACGGAAAACTGCCAAGCCCCTCCTGAGTCATATCTCAAAAACGTCTATCATACCTGTTGTTACTCAGCCGAACAGCAAGGCTCTCTCAGCCTCTCTCGCTCTCGACATACGTGCATCGGATGTTTACTCCCTATTTGGCGGCATATCGCGCGCCGCTCGTGATTTCACAGAAGGGCTTATCATATCAGATTAAAATAATCGGCAAGTCTCACATCGCCCCCGCATATATATAATCAGCAGTGTATTTAAAGGGAGGTGAGCAAATGAGATTCAGGCAGGACTGCCGATTCGGGCTTTGCCTTATCGCAGCAGGGCTTCTTATAACACTTATCAGTCTGCCCTTTTGGCTTACTTCCGCAATTATAGGTCTTGCGCTCATAACCGCCGGTGTGATAATCTGCCGTTTGTAGCTTCAGCAGCATTCAAAAGCGAGGTGAATATATAATGAAGTTGGTCTGCGTACGTCCTCCGAAGATTCTCCGCGGAATTTTAAAGGCGCTTGTAGTAAAGAAAAACTGATATGTGCCGAAAGCTTTTTTAACTTAAAAAGGTCTGCCTCTATGGACAGACCTCATTTTTATTACTCAGATTTAATAGCATTTTCAAACATAGCTTCAACCTCAGCAGAAGGCTTCTTATCTATGAGAGAAACTATTATGCACGCGAGCAGACCCATGATAAATCCTGGTACGATTTCATATATTCCTGGCGTGCGACCCGTGGGAGCGGTCAGCCAGAGCAGCCATATTATATCTACCAAGCCGCCTACTATTATCCCCGCGAGAGCTCCCTTGTACGTAAGACGCTTCCAATATACGGAAAGGACAATTACAGGTCCGAAAGCAGAGCCAAAGCCCGCCCATGCGTTGCCTACCAGGTCCATTATAGATCCGCTGCCCGGGATTATCGAGATTACAAACGCCGCTACAGCGATGATAACGACGAACAATCTTCCAACCCACAGCATCTCCTTGTCAGATGCGTCCTTTTTAAAAACAGGTTTATAAATATCGCTCGTGAACGCCGAGGACGCCACCAAGAGCTGAGAGTCCGCCGTGCTCATGCTGGCTGCGAGAATAGCAGAGAGCACGATACCTGCGAGGAAGCCGGGGAGCGTGCTGTCTACCATCTTGATAAACACAGTCTCCTGATTGCCTTCCAACAGCTCGGGCAGAACGATTCGGCCTACGATGCCGATCAGACATGCCATGGCCAGCGTGATAACTACCCAGCCTGTAGCAATTCTGCGCGACTGCTTTATCATCTTGGGTTCTTTTATAGACATATAGCGAACCAGAATATGAGGCATGCCGGTGTATCCCAATCCCCAGCCAAGACCTGTAATTATCGTAGAAATGCTCGTCCAGTCCGCTTTTCCTGTCGGAAGGAAGTTGAAATAGTTCGGGTCGTTTGCAGCGACATCTGCGAACGAAACATCCTTAACAGCAATTACGATTATCGGCACCGCCAGCATAGCCACGAGCATGAGCAGAGCCTGGAAGAAGTCTGTCCAGCATACGGCCTTGTATCCTCCTGTGAACGTATAAAGCATTACGATAACACCGAAAATTATTTTCGCTATCAGCGGGTCGATACCCAAAACAGACGAAAAAAGATCTCCGCCTGCTTTGTAGCCCGACGCGACATAAACCGTAAAGCAAACAAAGAAAATAACGGCGCATACGATCTGAAGCGTCAGACTGCTCTGCATAAATCTATTTTTGAGATACTGCGGTACCGTTATAGAGTCATTCGCCGCCTGAGACATTTTTCTGAGTCTTCCCGCTATGAGAAGCCATGTCAGATAGCTGCCTATCGCTAAGCCTATCGCTATCCACAACTGACCGAAGCCCGCAAGCAATATAGATCCGGGCAGCCCCATCAGCAGCCAGCCGCTCATATCGGAAGCCTGAGCAGAAAGTCCCGTAACCCACGGTCCCATTCCTCTTCCGCCCAGAAAGTACTCCTTCTCACTGGAGCCGATTTTCGCATCCTTTTTATAAAAGTACTGACCTATCGCCAGCAACACTAGGAAATAAAGGATAAAGGCAATTAATTCGCCTACGTTCATAAATACCTCCTGAATAAAAATTAGTAAAATATCTATATAATTGTAACACAAATTTTACACAATTAACAGTATATTAGCGTAAATTCAAGAGTTTTTTGTTTTTACAAAAAATCGAGGCGCAAGTCAGCACTCGGCCTCGATTTATGCTTCATATGCAGGTATTATTCTACGAGAGCAAAGCACGGTCATTAGCAAACTCCGTGCCGCTGGATTTAGAAAATGCTTTGAGCAGATCTTCTACAGTCAGCTTTTTCTTCTCTTCTCCGCTTATATCTATTATTATCCTGCCGTTGTTCATCATTATGAGCCTGTTGCCGTATTTAATAGCGTCCCTCATGTTGTGCGTGACCATCATGGCAGTTAAATGACCTTCATCTATAAACTTCTGAGACAAGGCCAAAACCGTAGCCGCCGTCTTAGGATCCAGCGCCGCAGTGTGCTCGTCCAGAAGAAGCAGCTTCGGCTTTTTCATCACTGC
>OLRX01002629.1_pt1 | contig 11151 bp, 8 predicted proteins | sample 1672991 | NCBI WGS metagenome assembly OLRX01 (sample SAMEA3136744, study PRJEB25190) | human gut metagenome | biome: human gut; feature: human-associated habitat; material: faeces | place: Austria | collected 2013
CATCAATATCCATCAGACAGCTGAGTGCCAGTCTGTCCATCCCTTCATTCAGGGAACAGATACCATTGGAAAGGGCATGGGGCAGCATCGGGATTACCCGGTCTACCAGATACACGCTGGTACCCCGCTCAAGCGCCTCCCGGTCGATTGCGCTGTTCTCCTGGACATAGTTGGTCACATCCGCGATATGAACCCCCAGGATATAGTTCTCCCCATTCTTAACCACGGATACTGCGTCATCCAGATCCTTGGCATCCTCTCCGTCGATCGTCACCATCTGCCAGTCCCGGATATCCTTTCTCCCTGCCCTGTCGGCATCGGATACGTCTCTGGCCGCACGCTGCGCCTGGTTTAATATCTTTTCCGAGAATTCCACCGGCAGATCATATCCCTTCACGATCGACAGGATGTCTGTGCCAGGATCATTGATATGGCCGATAATTTCAACCACTTTCCCCTCAGGCTTCTTTTGCGGTCCGCCGTAAGAAGTCAATTCCACCACGACTTTATGCCCTTGCACAGCGCCATTGGCCTTCTCCACTGGCACAAAGATATCATGCGGAAACTTCTGGTTATCAGGCTTGACGAATCCAAAACTCTTATTCGGGTTCCCCTGATACAGCCCTACCAGATGGGTGATTCCTCTGGAGAGGATTCTTACGATCTTGCCTTCCCGGCTTCTGCCCTGAGGCTCCTTCGTTATGACGAGTTCTACCTGGTCGCCTTCAAAAGCCCCGCCCGCATCTTCTTCCGCCACAAATATGTCTGAAGCCTCGCCGGGAACCGTAACGAATCCAAACCCTTTCAGGCTGGCCCGATAAACGCCCTGAATCCTCTTAGCCTCTCCTTTTAAGTACTTTCCTTTCTGTGAAAGGTAGATCTTGCCTTCTGCCTCCAGGGTCTCAAGAATCTCCCTGAATTCATTCCTCTGATCTTTTGGAACCTGCAGAAGCATGGCAAGTTCTTTGAACTTCATTGGCACGTATAAATCATCACAGATCAAGTCATAGATGACCTTTTTTCTTTTTTCAATTGTCTTGTCCATCTCTTACAAGTCCTCCATCTTATATACAAAGAGACACTCCCATACAGGAGTGTCCCACCATTCTCATAAAAATATGCTTTATCTTATGCAAATACTTTTAAATTCAACACTGCTGCCAGTACAATAAACAGAATCGCCAGGAACTTCGTTGACTTCACCAGCGCGCCCTCCATAGAACGGCCTTTGTTCCGCCCCCAGTAAGTATCAGCCATACCGCTGATGGTACCAAGCCCCGCTGACTTACCTTCCTGCAATAACACGATTGCCGTTAACGCGATACAGTCTATTGCAAATATGATCATTAAAATCGTCTTTACTATCTCCACTTTTTACACCTCCTGCGGATAAACCATATTTATTCTAGCACAGGAGACAAGATATAGCAAGGAAAATCTGGGCTATTTAAGGAAGATTCTGGATGCCCTTGGCGCTCTTTTTTCTGGATGTGATCACCAGGGCTGCTGCCATGAAAGCCCCCAAAAGCGACAGGAACTTACCAAAGCCAGCGCCCGGGGCATGATAGACAATCTCGATCTGATGTTGTCCTTCGCTTATGGGAAATCCGAGAAATGCCGTATTGACCTTCCTGGCCCTGGTCTTCTTCCCATCCACCGTAACGTCAAAGTTTTTGTCATATGGAATCGTAGTAATGAAATATTCATCTTCCTTCGCCTGGATAGTTCCCGCAATCCGATTCCCTTTCGTCCGTTTCTTATCAGCCTCGAACACAGACTGATACAGATTCTTCCCGGCCTCTTCATCCCAACTCATTCCATAGCAGGTAATATCTGTGATATCGTAGACCCCTTTTCCTAATTTCAAAGAGGCATCCTGCTGCCCCTGGGCCAGTTCCACTGTATAGGTAAAGGTCGTATTTCCATTATAGTAGACATGCTCTCTGGAAGACAACTTATTCCTTACGCCTTCCAGCCAGATCGCCACGTCCTTATTGGGTTGGCCATTGTTGACTTTGAATTGGAGAAAGAGGATGTTGTCTCCCTCTTCCGGCCCGGATATCGGAACCTTTATCGTGACTGCCTTATCCGCCTCTATGTGGTAGCCGCTGGCATTTTTCTTAATCTTCAGGCATTCTCTTTTCAGTTCCGGGATGGCAAAATCTTTCTCTTTTGCCCCTCCGGCCATCTGTCCCGCCTCCTTGACTTCCTGCTCCCCTACGCCTTGCTCCACCACGGCATATTCCGTAAGCGCCATCTGGTTATAGGGAAATGTCAGTTTATCATACTCCTTCCGGGATATATAACGGTTCGTAGCATAGGCAACAGGCGAAACCTTGGTGTTCCGGTAAATCTTCACCCCTTCCGATGACTTCACCAGTTCATATCCTAACGGTGCCTGATCCCCAATCACGTATCTGACGCCCATAAAGGAACGGTATAGCGGATTCCGGGAGACAGACTGCATCAGGCTGTTCCTATACGGCTGCTCCACCTGATACGTTTTCTTACGGAATTCATCATAAGCTGTGTTATATGCCGAAGAATAGATGGAGGAAACATTCTGCTCCATACTGTGGATCCGGTTTAGGTCAGCCGCATTCTCCTCTTCGTCCCCCGCCTGCTCAATCCGGTAGAAGCCCGGGTCATCCTTTTGAATCTCTTCGATCTCCCGGGCAATCTTAGAATCCGTAACTTTCTGATAGAAATCCCCATCTTCAATCTGCCTGGATATCTTATGAAATACTCCGTTAAACAGGATCAAAAACGCAAGCGATGGTATCAGGATTAATACTGACGGCAGCCTCCTGTCCTTGTAATAATAGAAAACGAACAGGACCGCCATAAGTATTCCATCCGCCATGACAAACTGCCAGTATCCTTCGTATTCTTCCTGTCCTCTTCCCAGATATAAAAGCAGGATTGTGATCAGGTAAGGCGCTATCCCTTTTATAAAAGAAATCTCTCTATTTCCAAGTTTCTTCAGGTAGACAGCCATCATGTAGCAGATCAGCGGAAGAAACGGAATGAATACTTTGTCGCGGATATACAGTCCTCCGTTTAGAAGGTAGGCGAACATTGGTATGGCAAACACCAGGGCGCATCCATAAGAAAGCACTCGCTCGCTGGTTCTTTTATAAGTCAGGCTGGTAATCAGCATGGTTATGGCAATGGTAGTAAGGCCCATGCCATAAGGCGTATATACGAAACGGTATATCGAAGCCTGCGGCATCAACAGGGATGCCAGACTCATGCTTTCCTTTCCTCCCCTGCCTCCGCCAAGGGCCATAGCCGCCGGAACCAAAAGGAGGCCGCCCAGAAGCACGGCTGACAGCATTGGCATGAGAAACCGGATGCCATCCTTAAACAACGTACGAAATAAAAATCTCTTCGCCTCAAAATATCTATGCATCCCATATATTACCAGAGAGAGCATTCCTCCAATGCTAAAATAGAAACTACTCATGATCATCAGGAATACCCCTGCAATATAAAGCCCGCATCTTCTCTTTTCAAAATAAGCATCTACCCCCAAAAATGCCATGCATAAAAAGGGCATATAATTGACAAACATCACCTGGCTGTAAGAATGAAATATCATAGGGGAAGCAAGCAGATACAGCATCGTTACCGCGACACAGACGCTTCTTTGAAACCCTCTTTTATCCAGCCACTCGTAGAGAAGACAGACTGCCGCTATCAGGCTGATGATGCTGGCTGCCATCACATAGTCGCCCATCTTCACAAAGGGAAGCGCATAGGATAGAAGTATTACCGGATTGTAAAGCCCATAATACGCAAAATTATATATGTTCTGGCCGCCGCCAAGATTCATGGCAAATTCCGGGAATAGACTGCCGGTCTCATAAAACTGCTGACGGAAGTAGTCCGGAATTACGCTGTGCTGGCTGATCCAGTCTACCTTAGAGCCGAAAATGCCATACTGTCCCACGAACACCCAGCACAAAAGCAGCGTGATTCCCGCAAACAGCACGTACCATTTCAGCCTGGAGCGGATCATAATGCCCCTCCGTCCTTGTCCTCGCTGGAATCCTTCAGAATGAATATTGGGCGGTGCTTCGTCTCCAGATACGTCTTAGACAGATACTGCCCTACGATCCCCGTACAGAATAACTGGATGCCGCCCACCATGAAAATGATGCACACTAAGGACGGCCAGCCTGATACAGGGTCTCCCCAGATCAGCGTCCGAACAACTATTACTACGATCATCAAAAACGATATCAGGCAGAACAGAACTCCCGCGATCGAGGCCAGGGAGAGCGGCGCCACCGAGAACCCGGTAATTCCCTCCAGGGAATACAGGAATAGTTTGCGCATGGACCATTTGGTCTCCCCTGCCGCCCGTTCAACATTTTCATATTCCAGCCACTTGGTACGGAATCCTACCCATTGGAAGATGCCTTTCGAAAAACGGTTGTACTCGCTCATTTCCAACACCGCATCCACCATCTTGCGCTTCATCAGCCGATAATCCCGCGCGCCATTTACAATCTCCGTCTTTGAGATCCGGTTGATAAACTTATAAAAACTTTCGGACAGGAAAGACCGGATCTTTGGCTCTCCTGTCCGAGTGGAACGCTTGGTTGCCACGCTGTCATATTCTTCATTTTCCAAAATCTCGTACATCTTGGGCAGCAGCGACGGAGGGTCCTGCAAGTCCACATCCATAATGGCCACATAATCCCCCTTCGCATTGCCAAGGCCGGCATAGATAGCCGCCTCTTTCCCAAAATTCCTGGAAAAGGACAGATACCTGCACCGTTCATCCCTTTTATTTAAACTCTTTAATATTCCAAGCGTGCGGTCGGTAGAACCGTCATCTACAAATAGCAATTCGAATTCTGCCATATCCATCTGTTCCATAACTTTGGTCATGGCTTCATAATAGACCGGCAGTGCCTCTTCTTCATTAAAACATGGTATGATTACCGAAATCATATGCATATCAACACCTCCTGGCTCTCATCTTACGCTCTAAATTTTAAGATTTTCTTTATGTTGCATAAAAGATTTCTAAAAGAAATCTAAAGAAAACCGAAAATCTTACAGCACGTCCGAAGTTCCAAAAGGATCCTCATATACTGCCATATCTCCCAGACGCTCTTCAATCCTGAGCAGCTGGTTGTATTTGGACACCCGTTCCGACCGGCAAGGAGCCCCGGTCTTGATCTGTCCGGCATTAAACGCGACTGCGATGTCTGCTATGATAGGATCAGCGGTCTCGCCGGAGCGGTGGGATACGACCGTCTTGTAGCCTGCCTTTTGAGCCATCTCAATCGCATCGAATGCTTCTGTGAGCGTTCCAATCTGATTAACCTTGATCAGGATGGCATTGGCCACTTCCCGTTCAATTCCCTTCTTAAGCCTTCTGGTGTTGGTGACAAACAGATCATCCCCCACCAGCTGCGTATCCAAGCCCATCCTGGTGGTCAGTAGTTCCCATCCTTCCCAGTCCTCTTCATCCAAAGGATCTTCGATGGAGGCAATCGGGAATTCTTCCGCAAGTTCTTCATAATAATCAATCAGTTCTTCCACTGATCGGATGACTTTATGGCCGTGCATCCTGCCTTCGCCTTCAAACACATATTTCTTGAAACTCTTGTCATACAATTCCGTGGCCGCTACGTCCAGCGCTATGACAATGTCTTCTCCCGGCTTATATCCGGCCTTTGTGATGGCCTCCGTGATGAACCGCAGGGCTTCCTTGGCATCCGGAAGATTCGGCGCGAATCCGCCTTCATCTCCCACCGCCGTACTGTATCCCTGGTCTTTTAAGAGTTTCTTCAATACGTGGTATATCTCAGCGCACATTCTAAGACCTTCCTTGAAGCAGCACGCACCGGTGGGCATGATCATGAATTCCTGGATATCAATAGTATTATCCGCATGCTTGCCGCCATTCATGATGTTCATCATTGGCACCGGCATCTTCTTGGCATTGGTACCTCCCAGATAAGCATACAGCGGCATATGCAGCGCGCCTGCCGCTGCCCTGGCTGCTGCCATGGACACTCCCAGCATAGCATTGGCGCCGAGATGAGACTTATTCTGGGTACCATCCAGCTGCAGCAGGATGGCGTCAAGGGCCGGCTGTTCAAATACATTCACGCCGATCACTGCCGGAGCGATCTTGGCATTCACATGGTCTACCGCCCTTTCCACTCCAAGGCCGCCATACCGCTCTTCCCTATCCCTGAGTTCTACTGCCTCATACTGCCCGGTAGACGCGCCGGACGGCACACTGGCCCTTCCCAGGTATTCGTCCCCTGCCAGCACTTCCACTTCTATAGTCGGATTCCCGCGGGAATCTAAGATTTCTCTTGCGTATACATCCGTAATCGGTAAATACTTATACATCGCTTATCTCCTCCTTCATGGAGGATATTATGTGTAATTAATGTTTTTCTAATGCAATAATGGACTAATATAGCCTTCTGTATATTTCTGCCATCTGCTGCAATGGCAGACACCGCTCAGCGGATAGGACATTGCATGGACAGCGCCCGTACCCGCATTCCCAAATGCGATTCCTGCAAGGTTGCTGACCGTCAGGAATTCATCAGCAGTTTTATGCTGAACATCTCTGTATACAGATTCGCCTTCGGAGAAACGTAGGACTACTTTTCCATCTCCTTGCTTACATTATTCTTCTTCCAATATAGCATGAATTCGTTGACATTTCTACACGGCAGATTTACAATGCAGACAAAGGAGGGAATTATGAAATCAAAATTAAAAAGTTTCTTCTTATTAACCTTCAGTACCATTATTATGGCAGTAGGCATCTACTTCTTTAAATTCGCCAACAACTTTACGTTTGGCGGAATCACGGGACTTGCGGTCCTGGTAGCGAAGACAGGCCGGATCTCTGCCAGCGATTTTACGTTTATCGCCAACATGGTGCTTCTTGCCGTCGGCTTCGTGATCCTTGGCAAGAAATTCGCGGAAAAGACAGCCTACTGCAGCATCCTTTTGTCTGTCACCTTATCCGTATTGGAACGGCTGTATCCATTGAATCAGCCGCTTACCGATCAGCCGGTGATGGAACTGGCTTTTGCCATCGCGCTTCCTTCCCTTGGCTCCGCAGTACTCTTTAATATCGGCGCATCCAGCGGGGGAACGGATATCATTGCCATGATCATGAAAAAATATACCAGCACTGATATTGGAAAGGCTCTTTTGATCACTGACTTTATTATTACCCTTGCCGGCTGCTTCGTATTCGATATCGAGACCGGGCTTTATTCTTTTCTGGGACTTGCCGTCCGCTCCTTTATGATTGACGGCTTTATTGAAAGTTTGAATCTATCCAAGTATTTCAACGTAGTGTGCACAAGTCCCAAGGCGATCTGCGACTTTATCAAGGATGACTTGCACCGAAGCGCCACCATTGTTCTTGCCCAAGGCGCATTCTCCGGCGAGGATAAGTATATCATCTTTACAGCGCTTAATCGGATCGAGGCCGTCAAACTCAGGAATTTTATTAAGGAAAATGCGCCGGACGCATTCCTTCTTATCTCCAATACCAGCGAAATCATAGGAAAAGGGTTCCACTCCATCTAGAGCGGAACCCTTTTGTTCACTTTTTATGCTTTCATAGCCTACTGAACTACCAGTCCTTGTGCCTTGATCACATCGACTACCTGGCCCACATATTTGGCGCAAAGTTCATCCGTGGCCGCTTCCACCATTACCCGGATCACCGGCTCGGTTCCGCTCTCCCTTACCAGGATGCGTCCGTCATCTCCCAGCGCCTCTGCTACTGCGTCGATTGCTTTCATGACCTTAGGATTCTCCCTTGCCGTCTTCTTATCTGCCACCCGCACATTCTGAAGCAGCTGCGGATAGATCTTCACATCCTCGGCAAGCTTGGCAAGACTTAACTTCTTCTCCAGCATGACTTCCATGATCATAAGGGAGGTCAGGATGCCGTCTCCCGTGGTTGCATGCTTGCTGAAAATGATATGTCCGGACTGTTCCCCTCCGAGAGAGAAGTTATTCTGAACCATATTTTCATAGACATACTTATCGCCCACGGCAGTCTTCTCATATTTCAAGCCTACCTTGTCACAGGCTTTGTATAACCCCAGGTTGGACATGATCGTAGTGACAATGGTATCTCCGTTGAGGCGTCCGTTTTCCTTCATATACTTGCCGCAGATATATAAGATCAAATCGCCATCTATCACATTGCCGTTCTCGTCCACCGCGATGCATCGATCTGCGTCTCCATCAAATGCGAATCCCACATCCAGATGATTTGCCTTTACATACTCCTTGAGCACCTCAATATGGGTGGAGCCGCAGTTCGTATTGATATTGGTGCCGTCGGGCTCGCAGTTGATCACAAAAGTCTTTGCCCCCAATGCATCATAAACGCTCTTTGCAATGGCAAACGCGCTTCCGTTGGAACAGTCCAGGCCCACCTTCTTATCTTCAAATGACCGGGTAGCCAAGGAGATCAGATAGCCTATGTAACGGTTTCTTCCTGCCGCATAGTCTACGGTACGGCCGATCTCTTCCTTCTTGGCAAGCGGCAGCTCGCCCATCTCGCCATCTATATAACGTTCTATCTTTTCTTCTACTTCTGCCTCCAACTTATGTCCTTTTCCGTTGATCACCTTGATCCCATTATCATAGAAAGGATTGTGGCTGGCGGAAATCATGATTCCACAGTCAAAATTCTCCGTCCTTGTCACATAAGATACGCTTGGCGTCGTCGTAACGTGGAGCAGATACGCATTTGCCCCGGATGCCGTTAGTCCCGCAACCAGCGCATACTCGAACATGTAGCTGCTTCTTCTGGTATCCTTTCCGATCACGACCTTGGCCTTATGATCCTGGCCATAATACCATCCAAGAAACCTTCCCACTTTGAATGCATGTTCAACCGTCAATACCTCATTGGCTTCCCCGCGGAATCCGTCCGTTCCAAAATATTTTCCCATAGCAATACTTCTCCTTCAAATCATTTGCCATATTTACCGATTTTTTTGCACTATCAGCATTTACATCTTTACTATTATATATTTTTTTTACTCTATATACAACCCAAATGTAAAAAAATAACGTCAAAAGGGGCCATAACATTATCAGAAGCATTATGCCCCCTTTTCTATTCTTACCTGTCTCTACTTCGCTAATATGCTTCTTGCAACACTTATGCCATTGGCGGATGCCTGCTGAAGCCCTCTGGTGATGGAAGCGCCGTCGCCCATTGCCCGAAGACCTTTTACGCTGGTCTCAAAATCCTGATTCACGACCACTTTATTGGAATAGAACTTCACTTCCACGCCATACAAAAGCGTCTCATCGGAAGCGATACCCGGGGTCACTTTGTCAAGCGCCTGGATCATCTCATCAATGGCTACCATGATCCGGTGCGGGAATACCAACGACAGATCTCCCGGAACAGCGTCTTTCAGCGTCGGCACGATGTTGTTGCGGTTCAGTCGTTCCTCGGTAGTACGCCTGCCCCGCCGGAAATCCCCATAGCGCTGCAGAAGTATCTTGCCATCGCACAGCATATTTCCAAGCTGCGCGATCTGCTTGCCGTATTCAATGGGTGATTTGAACGGCTCCGTAAAATTCTTGGAAACCAGCAGCGCAAAGTTGGTATTATTTGTCTTCATATCCTTGGATTTATAAGCATGGCCGTTTACCACTGCCAGGCCGTCATCGTAATACTCCGTTGCCACTTCCCCTGACGGGTTGGTGCAGAACACGCGGACTTTATCGTCAAACGTCGGCGTATAATATACCAGCTTCGCCTCGTAAAGCTTCTCATTGAGTTCCTTCATGATCTCATCCCGAACTTCCACACGTACGCCTACATCTACCGTGCCGTTGCGCGTCTCGATCTCATGCTCCTTGCAGATATGAGAGAACCACTCTGAACCCTCTCTTCCGATTCCCGCCACAATCTCCGGCGCATAGAATTCTTCGCCCTTATCCGTCACGACTCCTGTTGCAGCGCCGTCTTCCACGATAATATCCTTGACCATGGTCATGAATCTGATCTCAACGCCGCAGGATTCCAGATGCTCCTGAAGCCTGGTATAGATCTTATATCCTTCCTCGGTTCCAAGATGGCGGATTGGACATTCAATCAGCTTCAGGTTCGCGCGGATTGCCTTGGCGCGAATATTCTCAATGGCCTCATAATCCTCGATTCCATAGACCTTCTGATCTGCTCCGAACTTCAGATAGATGTTATCTGCTTCGTGGATCAGTTCTGCTGCCCTCTCATATCCCAAAATCTCAGGAAGCGTTCCTCCCACGTCCGGGGAGAGGGATAATTTACCATCCGAAAATGCTCCGGCTCCGGCAAATCCCGTAGTAATAGAGCAGGGCTGGCAGCCCACGCAAGTCTTAGTCTTTCTCTTCGGGCACTGTCTCTTCTCGATCGAACGTCCCTTTTCAATCATTAAAACCTTCAGATCCGGTTTTTGTCTCATCAATTCATATGCGCAGAAAATCCCGGAGGGACCCGCGCCTATAATAATTACGTCATACAGATTCATGCTATCACTTCTCTCCTAATGTTTCAGGGCTTTTTACACTTCGACTATCATACCATTGGGGACATAAAAAAACAAGGCATTAATTAGAAATTATGATCCTAATTAATAACCCTGCCTAATATATCGTCATCGATAATCTCCAACAGCGAATGGGACATCAGAAATTCATAAAACTTAAGCGCCGTATCCGCGGATATCTCATCCGTTTCATACAGCAGCCAGTATTTGATCCCATTTACCAAAGTGATGGACTGGAATCTTAAGAATATCTCCTCGCTAATGATGGGCGCGTCCTCTTCCACTTTCAGAGGATGCTTCTCTATCAGTTTCCGGGCCACGTCGTAGATCCTCTGATACAGCATCTCTTCAAAAGAATTCTGTCCCTCTACTTCAAAGACTTTTCTATAATACGCCTTGTCCGCTCCCATCTTGCGGAACAGCATCTTCATTGCTTCCAGCGCCATATCCATGGAAATAAGTTCTGTCACGCTTTGAAAGACGTCTTCCCATAACAGCCATTCCATGACCTCATATTTATCTTGAAAATAATTATAAAAAGTAGGCCGGATGACCCCTGCCGCATCCGTAATCATCTTAATTGTTA
>OLRX01002631.1_pt1 | contig 11143 bp, 17 predicted proteins | sample 1672991 | NCBI WGS metagenome assembly OLRX01 (sample SAMEA3136744, study PRJEB25190) | human gut metagenome | biome: human gut; feature: human-associated habitat; material: faeces | place: Austria | collected 2013
TCGCGTCCAACAGGTCTACCTGTTCCTCCTTTTTGAGAAAGGACAGCTCATAGGCAGGGTTCAGGGCAATCTTCTTTTCATCCACCATATCTATCAATTCGGGAATCAGCTCTGTCAGACGGATATAGCGAAAAATCTGGTTTTTACTCTGACCTACTTGCTCTGCCAAAATCTCACTGGACTTCTTGCCCTCTAACTTGTTCCCAACTTGGGAACAAGTTAAATCCACTCGATCTCCTTGATGTTTCATGGCCTCCAGTTTCATTTTATAAGCAAATGCTCTTTCACTGGGGAGCAGACTTTCTCGTTGCAAGTTACTGTCAACCATAATGATCGTGGCGGCATCATCATCCAAATCCCGAACAATGACCGGCATGGTTTCCTTTTCTGCCAGCTCACTGGCTCTGTGCCGCCTGTGTCCGGCTACCAGCTCATAACCGCCCTCTGGGTCCGGTCGAGCAATCGCCGGAACCAGAACGCCATACTGCTTGATACTGTCAGCGGTCTCCATCATGGCTTCGTCATCCTTGACTTTGAATGGGTGGTTCCTAAAGGGATGCAGCTCAGACAGCGGAATCTCCTGAATCTTTTCCAGCTTTGCATCTTGACGGCCTTCTTCGGTGGAGAATAGATCATCTACCGAGGCCAGCTCTATTTTTTTCGCGCTGCTTTTCAAGTTTCAACACCTCCTTCGTCAGATTTCGATACCCCTCTGCCACCTTGCCGCCAGGGTCATGGGCGAAAATACTTTTTCCCTCTGCGCTAATTACACCCCATAGCGTCCGACAGCGTAAGGGGCAGCTTGTCCGGCTGGGGATTGCCCAAGCTGATCGTCAGGCTACCTTGCGGATCTCCGTCGATCAGCAGGACTTTCTTTCCGGCCTGCGCCAGCCCGATTCCCAAGTTGGCACAGGTCGTTGTCTTGCCAACGCCGCCTTTCTGGTTGGCAATGGCAATGATTTGCGTGTTCATGACTTCACCTCATTTCTGATTGTTACTGTTGTTTCTGGAAATAGAAAAAGCCACCACTTCAAAATCATAAAGTGACAGCCCTTTCTAATGCTGGAATCTTTTTCCCTGAAATTCAGTGTGAGATACCCTTCGAGCATCTCACACTGATCAGCGGTCGTCAAATGACTATTCGTGCAAGCACGATAGTCACTTTCCTCCTTGCCATGACAAAAAGCACCCAGTTATTTATTACTGAGTGCCTGCATTAGAATCGTATTTAATTGTTCAGATTTGGTCAGATTATGCCAAACCCTCCAGCGACAAACCAGGTGTCTGAGAGTGCCAAAATCACCCTCAAAAATACCCCCGAAATTGCTCTCTGGTTGTCCTATTTTTTAACCACTAAGGCCGTTTTGTAACCCCATTTTTGCCGGTTGTCCTATATTTAACCACTAAAAATCGGGTGAAAACGGCTCTCGTTTGGTCAAATGGGGGCAAACTATATTAGTCCGTTTAGGTATAAGAAAACCCCGAAAAACCTTGATTTTCCGGGGTTTTTGAACCATTTTGATATAGTTTGAGCAGTCGATTATCGCTTGCTGAACTGTATCCCTTGATTTTACTGGGTTTTCACGCTATTTGTGTGCTACATGAGTGCTACGAAATAACATGCACAAACTTTCACAAACATAATTTGAGGTAAAATATTTCCTTTCATACAGACCCTTTTTATTTTTAAGCGGAACTTTGAGACACTTAGCAGGCCCTTGTTTTATAACTGTTTTTACCCCCTCCCTGCCTAAGCCACAAAAAAGACAGAACATATTAGCTCTGTCTCTCCTGTTTCAATTCTTTCTTATATTTATAATACGTATTTCTTGCAAGTCCTACCAACTTCATGCAATCTACATCAGATAAGCCGCCGCCAAACTCTTTGCAGTGTTTTCTAATCTGTTCCTTCGCCTCTATAGATTTCTTTGTTACAAGTTTTACTCCCCGCCTCTGCCCTATCTGCTTACCATTCAGACGTGCTGTTTCGATCCCTTCTCTAGTCCTCTGGTGAAGGTCTTCAACTTCTTTCTCTGCCTGATCAAAAGCAAGTTTAATTTGCTCTTTAGCAAGTGCCATAAGATATTTGTTTACACCTTCCAGGATATAATCTACATTTGTTCCTGTTAATGATACATTATTATGCAAAGCATTCTTGTATGTGCCTGTATTTATATGAGGCTCTTTCAAAAACATAAGCTCTACATTCTTATTATATAGTGTTTCATATAGATTAAATCCTTCCTCTGCATTTCTACTCATTCGGGATACACTATCAAATATAATGCTATCTCCCGGCTTTACCTTCTTATATAATTTATTCCATTCTGGGCGATCTTGTTTGGTTCCTGTATATATCTCCGTTACAATAACAGCATTGGCATAACAAGCCTTTATATTTCTTATCTGTCGCTCTATGCTCTGTTGCTTTGTGCTAATTCTGCAATATCCGTATACACACATATTTTCTACCCCTTGCTAGTATCATTTTTAACGTTCATTAGTTTTGATACTCTTATTATATGGCTTATTATTGTTGTTGTCAATCTGTTTTAATACTTTTTCAATATACGTTAGTTTTAATACTGCAAAAAAGAAGGCAGCTCATGCCGCCCTCTTAGCTTATCAGTTATCTATTTCATTCATCCGCACTATATACAGTTTTCGGAAGTTTTGTGCCTGTATCTGGGAGACTTTCAGCATCAGGTGGGAACAATCTAGGCAGCTGCTCAGCTGTAAGCGTGGGCTTGTGGTGTGCCTGCATATCCGGTACTAGCTTAAATTCAGATGCATTAAGATAGCCGGAATTATTCGTTAAGTCAAAAATCCCAATAACTGCCGGGATTTTCTGCCTAAAGATTAATTGTTTCTTTGCAGCTGTGATTAAATCTTTTCCCCTTGCAATAAAATCTTGCCATTCCTGATCCCGTGTTTTTTCATATGTGAGTAATGTCATTCTTGTTATCCCCAGGAATACCGCCCATGACTCTATATCCGGTATTAATTTGTGTTCCCGGTCTTCTTGTTTGTTGCAGCTTTGGACATACTCAAAATATTCATATGTTGTTTCCTTAAATAATTCTAATCCTTCCTCTGTATCTGGATATTTTGCTTTGCGCCCCTTTAATGAAGCAAGCCCCATATCTAAAACAGCTTCAAGATCATTCTTGTCGATTTCTGCCACCTCAAAGCGCCGCCTATATTGTTTCTGTGGTAACTGTACATTCTTATTAGTCATTATTGCACTCTCTTTCCGCTTGAATTAAGCTAATATTTATATTGTTCATGTAATTAAATCCCCTCAGTACCCTTTTATCGTGTAAAGCAATCCGTATATAACTAAGTCTCATGCTCTTTTGCGATTATAAAAATTATGTAGTTTCTTATGACAAGAACCGCAAAGCGTACATAAATCAGTTAATACATTCTCATTGCCTAATCTTTGGTATGTGATATGATGTACCTGTATACTCCTGATCTTATCTAATGGCCTTCCACACATAACACAGCCCTGATCTATGGCTATGCGCTCCCTCTTCTTGACCTTCCATTCATTGCTACGCATATAATCTTTATACTCCTGTGTTTGCATCCGCTCTCACTTCTTTGCAAATTCTTTCAAACTCTTCAATTTCACCCAGCAACAGACTATTAATGAATTTACATTCTCCATATTTTTTAGAAATAGCTGTTGACTCATCAACTACAGTTTCCCAGAATTTATCATCATCTTTAATGCTACTGATAAACTTCTTATGGAAGTCCCAGACAGCTTTGTACATTTCAAAATAATTCATGTTGCACCTACTTTCATAAAATCCGTTACAGAAAAAACGTATGAAGTAAAAGCCTGCAAACCCTTGATTTTACTAGCTTTTTTAATAGACTGTGCAAAAATGTGCATTTCTTATGTAACTTTCTAAAATTAAACTCTTATAGGGAATTTACATTTACTTTGCACAAAATTGCACATTTGCATTTTTTCTAGTTAAATGGCAGAGGCTCAGAGCTATCTACTTCAATAAAATTCTCTTCTATTGTGTAACCCCTGACTATGTTTTTAACGGTTTTTCCTTCCACTGTCCCGCTATTCATAAACAGACCCTTTGTTTTCAACTCCGCAAAAAAATTGCCTTTATTTTCGCAGCCATAACCATTGTCATCACACCATTTAACATAAGCATTGTAAATATCTTTAGCTTTGCTGTTCTTTCCACTCTTAACTAAACATTCATTGATAAAATTCCCGATTTTATCGCTATCTGATCTATATGTTTCTGTAACGTTTTTTACTGCCTGGGGCGGCTCTAGTCCCTCTGCCCGGTACAATCTTAAGCCCTCTATACACCAGTTTAAAATACCGGATAATTCTCTTTTATTCCGCAGCTTATCCTTTAAATGCTTGTCCTGTTCCTGAGGCTCAAAATGGCGATCAAATGATATAACATTGATTCTACCAGAACTAAATACTGTATCATCTGTAATAGTTGGCAGATAATTTGTATTTATCACAAGCTTAAACTTCGGGATAAAGCTAAATTCCCGTTGGTGTAAATGCCTTGCAGTTATGCTGTCACGGCCTAATAAAGATTTAAGCAATGCTGTATCAAATAGCATCCTCTTAGGTGGTTCCGAGGCGTTGCAGAGGCGGCACCCGGCAAGACGTGCTATATCTCCACTAGCTTGTCTGCTGTCCAGATTTTGCTTTACTGCCAAAGACTCCGGTTTCATTGTTAAAGCATAATCACCCAATAAATGTATTAACGTTTCGCAAAACGTTGATTTTCCATTTCTCGTTGTGCTTCCATAAAGGATAAAACAAGTTTCCTGTTCTGTGTTTCCTGTCAGCGACAAACCGGCTATCTTTTGTAGATACTGGATCTTGTCGTTATCATTCTGCATGATCTCATTTAAGAATTTTTCCCATTCTTTGCAAGTTGCTTCTGGCTGATACTCTACATTGCAGATTTTCGATAATAACAAATCTGGACTATGCTTTATAAATCGTGGTTCGGCCTCTGACAGATCCAGTGTCCCATTCTGCAAATTAAGCAGATAATCATTTTTGTCTAAATCCTCATTTGTAAAGTAATACACATCCCTGCTATCCTGAAGCATGTTATTTCTATTTCGGATATTGCATAATGGAGCAACTGCCTTAAGATATTTTCCCTCTGCATCAACGCCCACTGCATACCTTACAAGAGCGTCTGACAAGTCCTTTGCTGATGCTCTGGCGGCTAGTCCTTCTATATCATCCACCCAACGCTTACCGTCATATAACATAAAATCTTTGCGGCTTGGATTGTATCTATGCTTGTCCTTATAGACTGTTGCAAATAACCGCCCAAAGCCCTTATCTGACGTTTCAAAGGTTTCTGCATGTAAATCTTTCAATACCTTATCTAAAGTATATTCCTGGGCTTGCTGTGGGGGCTGAACCGCCCCCATACGTTTTTCTGTAACGTTATTTATCATCTGCTCAAATTCCTGTTTCGTATGTCCTGCTTCAAAATAATCTGTTATATCCGCTTTTGGCTGATCCGGCATAGGTATAATAATCTTTGCGCTTTTAACAACCGCCTGAATATCTCTTAATATGGTATTTGCTACCTTAATTCCTGGATCATCATTATCCGCAAGGATAATTACGTTTGCACCCTTTACCAGTTCCGCAAGCTCCGGTTGCCAGTCTGTAGCGCCCCCATAAGTAAAAGCCGTATAACCTTGTCTTTTCAATGTATCGCAGTCTTTTTCGCCCTCTGGTATAAAAATAGGCTGACCGCCTTGTATTGCTCTCTGAATGGCTTTTATATTGCCATATATCGCCCTATAACTTTTCTTAGGTCTATTTGAAGGTAATCCATAAGAAAACCGCTCATTTTCCACTATCCCATATAACAGCTTTTTTTCTTCAAGTCTTATCTTTGTATAAGCATACAAACCGTTACAGGAAACGTAATTATAAACAGCTTCAATCCGACGTTTTTCCCTTCGTTCTATGTATGTTCTCCAGCTAGGTATAAATTGTTTTCTTATTCCCGCATCTTTGCTTAATCTGCTATAAATTTTTCCACACACATGACAATATCCCACAGGTCTTATTTTACCCCTAGCAAGATAGGCACTTGCATTTTTATCCAAATGATACAAACAGCAAAATTTTATTCCATTGGGGATTTCGATAACCATAGTGCTTTCTGATCGTACATAGTTTTCTACTGTTCTATATTCTTCTTCGGCATTATTATCAAGCATTAATATCACCGTCCTTTTATCTTCTTCAGATGCTTTTGATACATCCTAATTTCAGCCTCTAAAGCGTTTCTTTCACCTTCAAGAAAAGCCGGTGTAATATCTAATCTTTTTTGCTTTTTATCAATTAAATGCTGTAATACTTTAATTAAAATCTTGTCTGTAATCATTCTCATAAATCTACCACTCACTTTCCGCATTATCATATACATAAGGTTTTGATAAATAGATTTTCGGCTTATGAACATTAGAAAAATCTATTGCCAGGTCCTGCATAACTTCTTTTTCAACGTTATCGCTAATCCGAAATGTCATTTGAAACATGTTATCTAAGAAACCACAAAACACGCAGTCAGACGCCCTGAACTTCTTTAATTCATACGTTTTCTGTAACGGCTCTAATGATACTCTTGTAATCTTCATACTTTGCACCCGCCTTCCTTATGTTTGTACCCAGTTAGTCTGTAAAATGGTTCAGCATAAATTATGTAGCTAAATTGTTTTGAGCCAGGTTTCTTATAACACATTCCCCAGTCAACCAACTTATTTTGTATTAGAAGCCGGACCGTTTGGCTGTCCAATTTTAAGATCCGAGCTGCTACCGCTACAGGAACCCGTCCACACTCCATATTGTCTGTCATTGTTCTACTCCTCTTTTGCTGCTAACTCATCAATGATTTTATATAATTGTTGCTTTGTTTCTTCTGACAATTCATATCTCAGTTTTCTACTGAAATTTCCGTCATTGATGTTTAATTCTGCTGCTATCCGCCATAATTTTACTTTTCTATTCGCGGCATATTCTCTGACATCTTTATTTCTCATAATAATTATTCCTACTTTCTTATATGTTGTTGTTGACTTTTACACTTGCAAGTGATATTCTAATTTCAGAACATATAATATTTTGTTCTGTTATAAGCACATATTAACATATTAATCATTGCTGTTGTTGTTTTGTGCTAATGTTTTATTATTTTTAATTTTTTTATTGAAATTTCCATTTTTGGAACTTTTAAACGTGAGGTGTTATTTTGGAAAATCGTTACAAGAAAATACGTGAAGATTTTGAGTTTACAGAAAAAGGCTATAGGCTCACAACAAATAAGCTCGCCGATATTTTCACAAAAAAAGGCTATTCAACATTAACGGATAATGCTATTAGAAAAATCGAAACAGATAAAAGAAAAGTTTCAGAATATGAACTGCGCGGATATTGCGAAGTTTTTAATACTACATCTGATTACTTGCTAGGTTTTACAAATGTATCTTCTATAGATAAAGAAGCACTTGCAATTAGCTCAATAACTGGATTATCAGATAAATCACTAAATGAGTTAAAACACTATTCATATTTTCAACGAACATTTGCAGATAAACTAATTTCATCAAAAGCATTGTTAAAAATTATGGATGCGTATATATATCGAAACAGTTATTCCTTTCATAAGGTTGAAATTACAGATGAATTTATCGAGAAAGTTACACTAAGCAATGATGAAAATAAAAATTATCATTATTACCGCTCTGAACAACTTTTGCGAGATGCCTTAAATGTCCTGGATAATGACATAGAATTATTCAATATTTTAAACCACTCCCATACTAACAATATGTGGAAAACCATTATTGATTACAATGTTAAAACTAAAGGCATTGATAATACGCTTGCTGAATTAAAAAATAATAAAGCTACAATTCCCGCAGAGGTTATTAAATATGCCCTTGAATTAAAATCAAAAGGAAGTGGCCCAAATGAAACTACCTAACGGTTACGGATCCGTTTATAAATTGCCTGGCAAACGGCGATGTCCCTATCGTGCCATTATAACGGAACGCTGGCAGCTAAACCAAGAAACAGGAGCATGGAAGCAGAAAAGAAAGACCGTGGGATATTATGAGACACGGGCCCGCGCATTAGAAGCATTGGCAGATTATAATAAATCCCCCTTTAACCTGGATAATTCAAAGATTACCTTCGAGGAAGTATATGAACGTTGGTCAGATGAACATTATCCCCAGGTATCAGAAAGCAACGCCAAAGGCTATCGTGCATCATATCTATTATGCCATGATATAGCCCGTAAGCGCTTTGTTGATGTAACGCTTGATGATCTACAATATATAGCCGATCATTCCGGAAAGAACCTACCCACGTTGCGTAAATATAAGGTGTTGCTTGGTCTAATGTTTAAATGGGCTGTTATACATGACGTAATTCCACCAGATAAAAATAAGGTTGAATATTTAGACATCAAAAAGGCCGGAAACCCTAATGCAATAAGCAGAACACCATTTAGCACCAATGAAATAAAAACACTATGGGACCATAAAGACACAAACGAATATATCAGTGTTATTTTAATGTTGATCTATACAGGGGTCCGTATATCGGAATTACTTGATCTAAAGAAAGAAAATATCAATCTAACAGAACGTTGGTTTGATGTAACGGCCTCCAAAACAAAAGCGGGGATCCGCAAAGTCCCTATAAATCAGAAGATTTTACCTTTCTTTGAAGCCTGGTATTCAAAAAATAATTGTGAATATCTCATAAGTACACCTGAAGGGCAGCACTTTGGTTATCGCAATTATTATGATAGTTACTGGAAGCCATTACTAGAGCAAATGCACATGGAACACCGACCACACGATTGCAGACACACCTGTGTGTCTCTGTTAGCCTCTGCCGGAATTGATGAACGAATGATTAAGAAGATTGTAGGTCACAAGGGACAAGGCGTTACACAAACCGTATATACACACTTTGAAATTACCACCTTGCTTGATGCCATAGACAAGATTTAAGAAAGGAAGTGATCTTATTGATTGTATTAAAAAAAGGCTCTATAGTACCGCAAATACTATAAAGCCCAGAACCCTATAACCAGTTACCACACTAATTAAAAGGGAGCGTGTTTATTGTAACATTCTCCCAATAAAAAGAAAAGGAGATTATAATGAAGAAACTTAAAAACATGCACTATAAAGATACCGTAAAGGCTTTTGAAAGTTTTTCAAAAAAACACCAGATCATAGATGATTATGATATGAGCTGTTATGTAATTAATGATGCCATTCCTCTATTAACTAACAATGAACAAATTATGGATGTCTTCTATAATATTTATCGCTATGGTTTTATGGCCGGATACAAACAAAATTCCCATGATGTAGAAAAAAAGCATAATAAAAATTTTTACGGAGAACACGAAGAATATCATAAAAAACTTGCGGCATTATCGTATTATTTGCCATTTGGACTTCATTCTGAATATTTCTATCGTTATATGGTGTTCTTTTTAAATCATAGTGCTCCTGAAATAGCAAATTGGCTACCAACAAAACAAAAACGGGATTTTCTTAAAACATTAGAAGAACATAACTCAAATCCTGAGTCCAAAGAAGAGTGAAAAAATGAAACCGATGAAAAGAAAAGGAGAACTTCATAATGAAAACTATTATAACCCGTGATATTCCGCATGTAATTGCCATTTCTTCTCAAGCGCTATCCTCTTCCGATCGTTTTCTTTTGAAATATGTCTATAAAACTTCTACAGAGGATTTTGTACTTGTCGATTCCAGAAAAGACTTAATTGTAGTAAACAAAAATCTGAAACATAAAAAAGAAATAATAGATCTTATTAAACAAATTATGCAGTCAAAGTATTTACCCGAAAAATTATTTGATAAGTTTTTAGCTTTGACAGATAAAAAGTCAGATGAAATTTTATTAAAGATATATAGCGATTGGCGTAAGGCACGCACTGAAAGGAGCCTTCATAACCAAGCATTGTTATTGTTAAAAGAAGCAAAAAGCCTACGTATTAGCTGGAAAGTAAAAAGGAACAAAGAAATCATCAAAGAATTGTTTGATATTGGTTTTGGTATTTATGGAGAAAAAGCTATTTGCAATTATCAAGGCGGCGCTGAAAATGCTTTTATGTACGGTTATCTTCTAGGCGTTCAAGACAGTGAAAACAAATCAAACATTGCATCCAAAGGTATTTGCTAAGCCAAGTTAATTGAGCTGAAATATCACGAAAGAAGGATAATTATTATGACTACAAACAAAGAAAATGAATTAAAGGACCTTTTAGCAGAGGAAAAAGAAGAGTATAGGAAGAAAATTATTGAAATGGTAAAAAACGTAAATAGAAAAGATATTCTCATTTATATTTTCAAAATTGTAGAAGATATTATTAAGGAGGATTGCAATGAATAACAAGCTTTTACACTAAATGAATAACCGTTACAGAAACACGTATAGGGGTGTCTACAATGTAGATGCCCTTTTTAATTGCTCACATCTCTGCAAATAGCATACACTAAATAAAGGGTATAACGATCCGCATATCCTTAGTTTATCTGCTCTCTGTACCTATTCCAGCTTTAGCCCCCTAAACCTTCATAGTTGCCCCTACAGAAAAGCATAATATAAGATTATCCGCCATAATATCAGCTTTTTTAAGGTTTGTCAAATAAATTTGTGTGCTACGTGTGTGCTATGTGTGTGCTACCGTCAAAAATTACCCACTTTTTTGAGAAATTTTCAAAAACGCAAACATAAGAAAAGTCCCTAAAACACTGGGTTTTAAGGACCTTCCAAAATTTTCTATACGGTTGTAAATTATCGCTTGCTGAACTGCGGAGCGCGACGAGCTGCTTTGAGACCGTACTCACCTGACCTTGATCCAAAAAGACCAGTATTCATGCGGTTTTTCGGGCTTTCCTCTCTCAGTAAACCCATAGGTAAACCCACGAAATCGCGAAATTTTTGGTGTAGTTTAACGCAGCCCGAATGCAGCATTCACAACGCTGCTTAATTCCTCAGGTTTATTATACTTGACTTTCGCATAGATGTCCATAGTCGTTTTGCTGTTCTCAT